>Ga0222717_10000824_pt1 | contig 26226 bp, 9 predicted proteins | sample C33_18DmetaG_FD_165053 | JGI IMG/M metagenome (GOLD analysis project Ga0222717, IMG submission 165053) | Estuarine water microbial communities from San Francisco Bay, California, United States - C33_18D | ecosystem: Environmental > Aquatic > Marine > Unclassified | place: USA: California... | reverse complement strand
CAAAGCCGAGAGGATTGGGGCTTACCCCACCTCTAGCGCCTCGATTTCTTCGCTCAGCACCTCCCACCCAGAGAAGTACTTCTCCAATATCCCATCTAGCTAGGCTAGGCGCTCACTCGCTTCAGTAGCCTCGGCTCCTGCGGTTTTGAAAAACTCGGGATCTAGTAGCTTCTGAGTGGAAAAATAGCCCATTTGCCCTATTCATCAGCCCTCAATGCTCGGGAGCCTTCACGGGAGATGATTTAGTGCGCAAGAACCTTTTCAAAACGTCAAGTCGCCCTTCGGGGCCAAGAGCCAGTCTTACCATCGTCCTGGACAAACAAGTGATCGAGAATGTTCTGAGTTCGCCCGCCGGTGGCATTCAGCGTGGACCCGTGCCCGTGATCTTGGAATCCATGAGGCTTTCAGATTCCGGGCCAAATTACGCATTCAAAGGCCAGACGCCTCACTGCTAACCTCAGTGACCCGCAGCCGCACAAAACGACGGGCCTTTTCAAGTGTAAACGCCGGGTGAAAACCGGTACGGAGAACGAGGCAGACTAAAACCGGTACACCCATCAGAAAGGATGCGTGTACATGAACATGGAACTCAGCCATTCTAAGCCGCCTGGCTATCAGCGGGTGGTGAAGCCTTCGCGCAAGATCGATTCTCACCTCGATTGGATCGCTCAGATTCTCGATGGTGATCGCGAAGTGCACCGTAAGCAACACCATACGGCCAAGCGACTCTTCGAGCGACTCCGGGACGAGCGGGGCTACGAAGGTGGCTATACCGGGGTGAAGGAGGCGGTAGCCGAACTTAAGGCCACTAAACGCGAGGTCTTTGTGCCCCTGAGTCATCCGCCCGGTGAGGCGCAGGTGGATTTCGGCCATGCGCTTGTCAACCTCAATGGATCCTTAACGAAGTGTCCCTTCTTCGTCATGAGTCTGCCTCACAGTGACGCCTTTCACGTCCAGGTTTTCGAGAGGGAATGCACGGAGAGCTTCTGGGAGGGCCATGTGCGCGCCTTTCGTTTCTTTGGAGCGGTGCCCAAACGTATCAGCTATGATAACACCAGAGTGGCGGTAGCACAGATGTTAGGAGGACGTCAACGTAAACTCACGGACGGCTTTCTTCAGCTACAAAGCCACTATCTCTTTGAGGAACACTTCTGCCGTCCAGCCAGGGGCAATGAGAAGGGCGTGGTTGAAGGCATTGTCCGCTACAGCCGTGCCAACTTCCTCGTAGCAGTGCCTCAGGTGCGGACGCTGGATGAACTCAATGCCAGGCTGGAAGCGTCTTGTCGAGAGGACCTCAAGCGTCAATTGCGCGGTCAGTGCCAACGTAAGGAATATTTGTTAGCCGAAGAAGTCGCTAGTCGCTCTCATGCTCCCGTTGCCTTCTGTCCCATTTGAAACCTGCCGGGTGGCAGCTACACGGGCTACCAAGCTTTCCTTGGTGCGCTTTGATCGCAATGATTACTCTGTGCCGGTACGCTAGGCCTACCGAGAAGTGGTCATCAAAGGAGACTGCGATGCGATCCGCATCTATCATAAAGACAGCTTGGTGGCCGAACATCGCCGGATCTGAAACAAGAAACAGGTTTGTTTCGATCCTGTGCATTACCTTGCTCTGCTCGAGCGCAAACCAGAAGCCCTGGACTTCGCCCGTCCCTTGAAAGGTTGGCAGTTGCCCCAATGTCTACAGGTGCTTCGCAAGCGTTTGGAAGCCGACCACCAAAGTGCCGGGACCAAAGATTACATCAGCATACTACGCTTGTTAGAAAACACCCTCTCTCACGCCTCAAAGCTGCTGTAGAGAAGGCGTTGGTGATGGATGACGTCACCTTGCTTCCGAATGAAACGACATTCACGGTTGCCATTCTTGCTGAGGAATTGGTCGAACTTGATGAAACCATCCTTGCGACATTATCCGGAATTGAAGCCGAAGGCCGTGCGGTGGAGTTCTCCAACACGGAAGAAACACTGAGCACCAATGGAACGATCACGAACGATGATTCAGCAACGGTGAATTTAGTAGAAGCCTCCGTGGTTGAGGGCAATGAAGGAACAACAGAGATGGTTTTTGTCGCCACGCAGGAAGGGGAAGTTGACGTTCCGGTTACCGCTTCTTTCCGAACCACACAGGGTACTGCGAGCGTAACAGTTGACTACACGGCACTTGCTCTGGCGGATCAGGAAATTCTCGGAACAGGCACCAACTTTACAGTCCCCGTAATACCTGATCTTCAGGTGGAAGCCGATGAGACATTTGGATGTGTAATCCATTCGCTCAACAGCCAAGGGCGCTCGGTAGACTTCTCTAGCATGACTGCCGAGATGGCCGTGGCGGGATTGATTGTTAATGATGATACTGCACAGATTAGCATTGCTGATCTATCTCTCGTAAAAACGGATTCCGGCACAACGAACTTTGTCTTTGATGTCACTCTCAATGCTGCGGTCGATCAGCCATTTACTATGGACTACGGAGTTTCCCATGAGACCACCAACGGTGCAGATTTAGCTCTCGAAACTGAAACCCTGAACTTTGCAGGAACTGCGAATGAAGTTCGGCAGATAACGGTGCTTGTTACTGGCGAGGAGATTGTCGAACTTGATGAAACCTTCCTGGTGAACCTTTCTAATCTGAGCACTGGGAATCTATCGGTCTCAATCGCGGATGGCGAAGCGCGTGCGACGATCCAGAACGATGATCAGACGATCGTAGAATTGGCGGTCTCTGATGCCTTCGAAGATCAAAACGGGCCAGCAAATCTAGTCTACACCGCAACGTTGGTAGGCGAGGTTGATGTTCCTGTTGAAGTGTTCTTTGGCACTCAGGATGGATCGGCCACACCTGGATCAGACTACACGACGACCATAGACACTTTGGTGGTGACTGCTGATGGGGGACGGTCAATGTGCCGGTTGTTGCAGATCCAGTTGTCGAGCTAGACGAGACGGTGGGAGGGGTTCTCTCCGTACTGTCCGCTGAAGGTCGCGATGTGATTTTCCAAGGTAAAGAAAGCACTCTGAGTATCGATGGCACCATTCTCAATGATGACTCGGCAGTTCTCAGCGTTAATGATGTGACTCTTCCAGAGGGAGACAGTGACGCTACGAATTTCGTCTTCGAAGTGACTCTGGATACGCCAGTCGATATCGGCTTTAACGTTACTTACGCTACTGGCACGGATACTACCGACAGTGGAGATTTCACGCTGAACTCCGGTGAGATCACCTTTGCTGGAACGGTTAGTGAAATGCAAACAGTTACCGTGGCTGTTACAGGTGACGAGCTCGTGGAAGTTGACGAGACCTTCTTCCTTAACCTGATCGAGGTGCTCGGCGCCGGTGGCCGAGATATTACCTTTGCTTCAGGTGGTCAGGGAACTGGATTCATTACCAACGATGATGCCGGTGCTATTTCCATCAGTGATGTAGCTGTAGCAGAAGGAGACGATGGAGAGACTGACTTTATCTTTACGGTATCTTCCGATGCTGCGCTCGATCAGGTTTTCTCGGTCGACTACAGCACAGCTTTCGGGACAGCGACGGCGGAAGATATCACGGCGACTTCGGGAACCCTGATCTTACTCGGAAACCTTGACGAGAGTCGCACCTTCACAGTGAAGGTGACAGGTGATGAACTTGTCGAACTTGATGAGAGCTTCTTTGTCAATCTCAGCAATGTGCAAGCCAACGGCAAGCAGATCGCAATCGGGGACGGGCAAGGTGAGGGAACGATTACCAATAACGATGAGGCGAGTATCTTGCTGACGGGTGGATCTGTCGTAGAAGGCGATGATGGGGTGGTGAGCGTCACTTATACTGCGACGCTTTCAGCTGAGGTTGATGTGCCTGTGCTGGTAAACTTTGCCACTTCTGATGGAACTGCGGTTGCCGCAGAGGACTACACTGAAACGAGCACGACTGCGACTGCGGTTACGACTGAAGGAGTTCAGTTCACCGTTCCGGTGACTCCTGAGAATCTTGCGGAAGTAGATGAAAGTATCGTGGGAACTCTTTCTGCGCTCGATGCTTCAGGTCGCGCCGTCACCTTTAGCGGTGATGCCGCCACTCTGGCTGCGAACGCGACTATCGAAAACGATGACTTCTCGCCAGTTGGCAATGAGGACGGTATCTACAATGTGATAGAGGATCAGGTGCTCAACGTGGCCTCTACCGGGGGTGTGCTCATCAATGATACTGATGCTGACGACGGCGACGGAGTTGCCAATCTGACGAGTGTTTCAGTGGCCGATGACGTCGACAACGGAACCTCGGTTCTCAATGAGGACGGGAGCTTCACCTATACTCCAAACCCAGATTATCATGGTGATGATAGCTTCACCTATCTCGTGTCCGACGGAACCAACTCGAGCCAGGGAGTGGCCAATATCTTTGTCGAGGAGGGGACTCCACCAGCTGACGACGGTGGTTTTCAAGTCTTACGGACGGAGAGGCTGGCGAATGGTGACATGCTCATCGCGATCGCTTCCACTCCGGGCGCGACCTACGCTATCGAGTATTCTGAAGACATGGTAAACTGGACGCGCGTAGAGCCTACCGTGGTTGCTAACGCAAACCGCCTGCAGTGGACTGACAACGGTCCGCCGAAGACGGTAAGTCATCCATCCACTGTCACGAACCGCTACTATCGTTTCGTTCTCATCAGCACAGCCGAGTAAACACTATCAAACTCTTATGAAACTGGATCAGCGACCCTTGCTGTAAGTCGTTGATTTTCATATATTTCCTTCCCCGGGTGCGCCCGGGAGGTGGGCTGCTAGGAAATTGCTTTTCGTCTATGGGGTCAGATTCGCCGCCTTGTTAGGGATTGGAGGGGTTAAACGAACTCTGGCGCGGTGGCAACACCATGGTGGTGGTGATTCACGAAGAGGAAGTAGCCCGCCATTCGCGCCGCATCCTGCGCATCCGCGACGGTTTGTTAGCGTCTGATGAGCGATTGAGTTGAAGACCGAGTTTTCGCGAGCCCCGATCACGCCCCTCCTACTCGACCGAAGCCTTCTTGGTCTCTTCGGGTTTCCAAACCTGGTAGCGGACTTCGAACCCCTTGGGCACGATGACGACCACCGGTAACTTGCTGTTGTAGCGCACCCACCAGTCCTGGGAGAGGCTGACAAATCTTTCCACCTTGGGTGCGTCGGGCGGAGCGGCCGCCCGCGTGCCAGCCATGGGCCCAACTTCCTTTACGTGGTAGTAGGAGTAACCCCAGCCGGGAATAGAATTCCTTTCGCCTTTGCCCGAGAAAAAGTAGCGATTGATGGTGTCGAGTTGTAACGTCTTCCCGACAATGAGATTCAAGCGAAGGCCTTCTTCATTTTCTAGCTTGGGCAAGCGAAACACATAACGCTCATAGCCTTCTTCAGCTTCGGGGTAAGGCTTGAGGTCTTCGTTTTCGGCAGGGAGCGAAGATGACATGAAAACGGACCCGATCAGAGTGAGGAGGAGCGGGGCTATGGAACGGCGATTCATGGCTGCGTGGTAAGTTAGGAAGCCTTTTTGGCGGGAGGTCTGCTTCCAACGGTCGTCACACTCGCTCGGTTCCACGGGAAGTTGATGTGCTGGTAGAGGATCCTCCAGACCTCGATGAGGCTCTCATCGGCCTCGACCATGGAGCGGTGGTTTTCTTTGTAAATGATCTTTTCAGAGACTGCTGCGTCAAGGTGGGAGCTCCAGTAGCGGACCACGCCGTCGGTACCATCGGGGACGGGGACGTCTCGTTTGGTTTGAGCAATGATCGAGTGGATCTCGATTTTCTCGGCCACGGGCAATGTTAGTAACGTCGGCAGGATAGGATTGTCGGTGCGCAAAGAGGTGACACTGTTCCTCGGTCTCTTGCTCATTTGTTGGCCGACATCGGTGAGTTGATCGATGAGTTCCAGGTTGCCGAATACGGAATCTACCAAATCGAAAGGGAGTCGGATGAGCCAGGCACCGATATGGCCAACCACGTTGGAAGCCATTTCGCTGCCTCGATGCGGAGCCGCCATGAAGATGGCTCGATCGATGTCAGGATTGGCTTTGAAGACACCAATGTCAGCCAGCTTTTCCCGAACTGCCGGATCGATATTGACTTGATCGATGGGGTCTTTGAACACGAGTTCCAGCAGGGCGTTTCCTGAATCTCGAATCTGCATGTTGGACAAGAGGCCCCCCATGCTGTGACCGAGGATCACCATGTTGCGCATTTTGGGAATACGCCCCTTCGGATCATAGGTTTGGCTGAACTTGGTCAGCCAAGAACGCAAGTGTGCCGAGTTTTCAGCGATGGGCGTGCCCGTGGGATAGTTGAAGAGCACGATCTGGTAGTGCTCGCGGACCACGGGATCCTGGCGAAGCCGATTGAGAAAGGGCAGCCAACCTTCTGCGGTCGAGAGCAGACCGTGGACAAGTATCAGTGGTGTCTTGTCGGGATCAAAGGGTTCGAGGGAATGCATGCCAATCGTCGAGCTGTATTCTGACGGGCGTAGTGCCGCCATGATTTTGTTAGGCTCGGCATCGCGCTCTTCGTAGTAGCGGAAGACGAGAGGGGCCGTGTAGTCGCCCTTGAGGGGAACGCTCTTATCGCCAATGTTTGCCAGGTGGTCCTTGGTGAGGTTCTGAAGCACCAAGGTCACGTCCGGGCCGTTGAAGCGTAGAGAGCCGTTCACGGGGATACCGAAACCCGATGGACTCATGAAGGGATCGCGTTGCTCCCACTCAGGGGAGTGCTTGATATGGCCCACCAAGGCGGCTCCGAAGCCCTCTTGGATCACCCGTTTGAGCTCAATCCCCTTGAACTCAAGAAAGTCGGCCGGTGCCATGTCGTTGAACTGGCGCGGCGACACCAAATGATCGCCCTGAGCGAGCCGAACCACGTATGAATTGAGGTTGCCGGAGGTCCGAAAGGCTTGACTGAGATCGATCTGACTCTCATAGGCCAGCATGGTGACGCGCGAGACGGCGTAGTCGTAAAGGGCGCTGTCCGGAGTCGCCTCAACCGCAGTCGCGTCCTCCAGAGCGGCCGTATGGGTGAGCGCGGCGGCATCGAGGTAATGGCCGATGGCTTCGATCTGGTCCGTCTCGGCCAGACGATCCCCGTGTCCCGAGGAGATCTCGGCCAAGGCCTGGCGGCGAGGCTCGGTGGGCTGAGCCACGTAGCGTTGGGCCAGCGTGCGTTGGGCCTCGAACGGATCCCGGCGATAGACCTTGAGGAGCCGCTCCTCTCGCAGCGTGGTGGCTGTTTCCTCGGCCAGCTCGGTTGGGTCCATGAGCGTCCGCAGCAGAGCCGAGTCAGTGATTGGGCGTGAGAGGCGCTGCACCTCCGGGCTGGAACAAGAGGAGCCTTGAAAGCAGATGGCGAGCAGGGCTGCTGCGCAGGCCAGCTCTGTGGTCAACAAACGATGGATGGATCGGCTTTTTTCTCCGGGCTTCATGTGGATTGAACGATGAGAGCTGTCCTATAGACGGAGAAAGGTGAGAGAAAAAGGTTTTTGGGAGACAGCTTCGAGTGCTGTCAGGGTGTCTCTTGGCTCGGGAAGCCCGCGCGTGGAACCTTCTCTGAAGTTGATTGGACTTGGAGAAATCCTTAGGTTCTGGTTGTGAATTGGACTTTTCCCTCGCGATTGATCGCTCTCGGCCTGTGGGCCTTCGGTGGGGTGACTGCTAGGAAATTGCTTTTCGTCTACGGGGTAAGATTCGCCGCATTGCTAGGGCTGGGGTTCAGCGGTCTGGTTGAGGACGGGCGGGTTGGCTTTGCTTTGCTTTGCTACTGGATTGCGAATCCAGTCTCCCAGGGGAGGCGCGGGCTGGGTTCGGCGTTGGACTGCTCCTCTACTACCACCGCGATGCAGCATGAATACGGGCGATTCGAGTTTCCGGACACTACGGCATCCGCGAGGTAGCGCGCCAATATTTCCACCAGCAGCCGAGGGTCATCGTCACCGTGGCACCCAGTTCGTAGATTGAAGCTCAAGCTTTGCTCCAGAGAAGAATTGAGACAAAACACGCGTCTCGCCCAACGTGCAGGTTGTCTGTGTAATGGGGGAGGGCAGGATACCAGAACACTAACATAGCAATAGTTTCATCTTTGTTTGTTCGGTCATGTTCACCAGTGTTATTGAGCAGGGTGGGACAGCTCCATCTCTAGCAGTCGCTCCTCAAACCTTTCCACTGTGCTGCCACCGAGAATTGTTTTGGTGAATTCTTCAGCCAACCGCTGCTTCGAATCCCTCAGGCACTCCTGCTCGATGAGTGCTCGAACATCTTCTAATGGTCGAACTGATTCTTCCCTACGATCCATCAGGCGTACAAGAAACAGCCCCTCATCGGAGCTTGATACATCGCTCAAATCGCCCGGCAGCCTTAGTCCTTTGGCCAAGTTTAATACCACCGACTTCCATGAGTCTGTAGTCGGTATAACTTCTATCCAACCAAGGTCTCCACCTTTGAATCGGGACGTGCGGTGTTCGCTGTTGTCGATTGCGATTTTACCAAAACTCTTGTCGTCAATCGTTTCCGCAGCGGCGCTAACAAGCTGCTCGCGTATGGCAACCAGGCGCGGCCGATAGCGATCTGCTAGTGGAGCTTGCCCCCGCGTATTGAACCAGAGCACTGCGACACGGACCTTTGCTGGGGTGGTGAAACGTTTATCCAAATGCTGTTTGTAGAAGGCCTCTATCTCACTCTCGGAAATTTTGAGTTCGGCCTGCTGGGTTCGGCCATGCTTTTCCTTTAGTCCTGCGATGAGTAGGTTCTCGATCTGGATTTGCACCTCCGGGTTTTTGTCAATTCCCGCGGCTACGGCAGCCTTGGCAAGCGCAGCACGTTCAATCAATGTTTCTAGTAGATCGAGTCGGCTGGTTTCATCAGTGACACGCGAGCTTTTTTGCTTCCACCAATATTGGAAAACTTCGGTTTTAACGGGTTCACCATCGACGATGGCGAGAACGTTATCTGCAACCGGGGCTGGCGTCGGCTCCTCTTTCGAGCAACTTGCGATCACCCCTAATATAAGAAATGCAGAGAGCGTTCGTTCTGTAATCCGCTTCAAATGGTGCATAGGTTGGCTGAGTAGTAATCGGCAGGCGCGAGGGCGAATCATAACAGCGAAACAAATGCTTGGCGAAAAGAACTACATGAGTTGGTTGGACGCGGCTTGCTTCATAGCGTTGCCACAACATCTCCACCCAATGTTGGCAATATTTCAATCACGATACACTCTCGCCATGAAGCCGGAGTATTTAAGATTTAGCGAGTTTGACCAATTGCCTACGGATCGGGAAAGATTACGGGTTTGATTCGGAAGAACTTTCCCTTTTCTCCGACCGAGTGGGTGAAGACACGCACATATCCCTCTTCCTGGAGCCAATACGAGCGATCACCCTGTGGAACTTGCACATGTTGCCAATCGACTAGGTTAGAGCTCTGCTGCAAGAAGAAGCCGACATCCGTGAGCGGTTGTGCCGATCTCCATTTTAATTCGAAGAGATCTGGCCCACCGACTAGGCTCAGCCTATCCTCTTGTCTAGGGTCTCTTACCGCTGGATCGCTGCCGGCAAGATACTCGCTCAGGTTCGATAATCCATCGCCGTCAGGATCAAGTTCTCGAATTGAAGACGGCTCCTGGCCGGGGAATCGCTCCCTGCTCCAATCAGCGAAACTGGCCTCGGTTCCATTTTCTCCAGAACCTAGATAGACTACGTGAGCCACACCGGGCTCTCTCACACTAAAGCTAGATGGGGCCATGGATATGCTGATATCGATGTCGCGCGGTGCCTCTGAGGCGGAAATGTCGCGTTTCAGATTGAATTCCAGATAGGCGACACTCTGGCCTGGTGCGAAACGCAACGTTGCTGGTTGCTCATCATAATCCACCCCGTTGACCAGAGATCCAGCGTAGTCCAACCCGACTTCAAGCGAGCTTCCAACGTCACCTCTAAGGGTGATCCGGGCGGATCCGGCAGACACTTCACCAGCCCGGATATGCCTTATAGTCTGTATGACGAGGGTATTCTCCCCGCCAAGCGGTATCGACAACTGCGCGGATGGATCACTAACCTCAGGGATTAGTAGGGTTGTGAGAGCTACATCCAGACTGGAACCAAGAATCGCGTGGTCGAGCAGTAAGTCGACAGCGACCTGGGTCTGTCCCCGTCCCATAGAGATCGTTTTCACATCACCGTCGCCCAGTATTCCGCTTGGATGGTAATCGTAATCCAAAAGGCCGGAACCTGCGAAGCTCAGAGGCACGGAGATGGCGGCGTCAGCATTCCCGGACCGGTTCACATAAAACCGGCGCAAGTGATTCCCATCCGCATCGATGGTTGCCGGCGCTTCAGCAAGAAAGATTTCAGTTTCAAATTGTGGGCCCCCAAGCACGAGGTTTCCTTCGCCCATCAACGTGGCGAGATCACTCCCTCCGAATGCAGTGCCTTTGACGCTGATTGTTTGGTCGATTGTCTCTCCACTACCCTCATAGTTCAATTCCAAGACAGTATTCACACTCGGGATATTGTTTTCATCGCGCTCCACGACCGTGTCAATTCTGACGAAGTCGGAAGGATTGCCTGACTGCCCCATAAAAATCTCGGTCAGGTCGATGACATCACCTTCTTCAGGCGAGAAGTCTAAAATGACATTATCACTTGCGGTTTTAGAGAAAACAAACCGGTCAGATCCACCGCGTCCCATCAAGAGATTATCTCCACCCCCACCCCGCAAAATATCTGCATGATGCCCCCCGGTCAACTCATCGTCTGCAGCGCCACCTGCGATCGAGTTACGCACGTCATCCGACCCGGTGACAATTACAGGCAAAGTGTTATGTCGATAGTTCCAAATGCGTAAGTCTTGCCAGCGCGCTAGTTGGTAATCCTCGAGCGCCCCACGATTTTCCGGGGTTAGCACTCTGTCATACAAAATGAATTCACGCATGTTTCCCTGAAAGAATTTGTTGGCATGGTCCGAACTCAAAGCCCTCTCCGCTCCCAAACTCATGAATGTTGACAGAGGGCTGTCTGTAGTCTGATGCGACACAAACAAACCTTGCCCTTGAACACGCAAGGATGTTCTTTCCGCACCACTGGTGAGAAGCAATTGCTGAGACGGCGTGTCAGGACGCTCGCCCTCGACGCCCGATCTTACGACGGGGCCGTAAACCCTGCGTCCATTTTGGATTACTCTGATCGAGCGTGAGTACGCTCCAGAGTCCCTGCCGCCAAGGCTCAATTGAAGGTCGGGACTGCTGAATAGCGTCTGGTCGTAGCGGTTCTCTGCACCGTTTTCGTAGACCATGAAAAGTGTAAATCGCTCCATCGACAGATCTCCGTCATCAAGGAAAAGATAGTCCTTACCCGAAAACTTGATTCGCCCTCCTCTGTCATTCTCCGGCTGCGAGTCTGCATAGGGCTGGTAACCATCCCTCCGATAAAGTGCCAAATCTGACCACTCACTCACCGGTCCAGATACACCTGCTCTTTCCGCATCTAGCCAGACGGCTGGTTTTCCTAGCCATCCGTCGGCGGGTGAGAATCCTTCGATTTGCAAGTTCACATTGACAGGTTCGAGCACCGGATCGGATAGATCAGTGATTGTCAGTCCTACCGAAGCGTTACGGAAATCTGAGCTGACTTCGATTGAAATACGTCCGGCGAGTATGTCAGAGTAGGTAAACGGCTGTCCTGAGTCTAGAGGGGCATCTCCAGAATACCAATCTAGCCCAGCGGTAGATTCTTCGAAATTCAATCGCAAATCTTCCGGAGATGTATCGGCATCAACAATGGAAAAGTGTATTCCTGCACGCCCACCTGCCATCACTACCAGCTTGGACTCTTGCACAATCGGGGAGCCATTGGCCTCGTTGGGGTCGGTGGCCTGGGCAAACTCAAGGAGGTTGTCCCAACCATCCAAGTCAGGATCCAAGGAAGCATCCGCGGCTGATGCTGCATCGAGTCCATTCTGCTCCTCCCACCAATCTGGCATGCCATCGCCATCAGAATCAGGTAGCGTGATGTCTACCTTGAAATCGAACCGGAGTTCTTCTCCACGGTTGGCAAAATTGGCAACAAGCTCGCTCGCTTGTCCAGGATCCAACAGGCTAGCTGGATGGCCATCCAGCGAGGCTGACTTCAGGACGTACCTGATTGACTTGCTACCAACGATCAAGTTACTCGAAAGTTCATCGACAGCTGGAGCAGTTTGTTGGGGAATTTTTTTGCGGTAGGAAAACTCGCCGCTCTTCCCCACCATACGCAGCTCGTGCTCGAAATTGATCACGTGGCCGGGATCGTCGGTATTGATGACTTCAAAACGCAAGGTACCACGGAACAACTGGTAGGTTCCACCCTCGCCAACGTTGACTACCTTCCCATAAACTACGAGTGGCAACTCGTCGAAGGCAGCTACCGGTGAGGGCAGTAAGATGACCGTCACACATGTTATGAGAAAGTATCGAACAGCAGTAAGTCGAAGCGTTATTCTCATTAACATATTTAGGACAATGTAATTGTGATTCATTTCAGATCTTCTTCGTGGTCGGGTTTCAATCATCACATTCCAGTGTGTGAGAATGTCTCGAACTGCAGCTGGATGTCCGTGACGGTATCGATGAAGCGGTCGAGGCCCGCATGGGGATCGGCTTTGAGAGATGCGCCAGGAATGATCAGGAGCCAGCGGGTATTTGCTACAGAGCGACCCAGAAGCCCTGAGGAAAATGATGTGCTATCGACCTCGGGGGTCGTTCCGGATATGCTCGGGAAAGCTAGGAAATCTGAGAAGCGTACGCGATCGACAAACGATCCATCGAGGCTCTGCGTCACCGGCATGACCGAAAGGTCATCGAAATCAGACCGGTTGATAGCATATGGTTGAGGGATCCGCTGGTTAACGAGGTTCCAGCGCCGTTTTATCGGTTTTGTGCCGTCGGAAGTCTGAAGGATATCTTCCCCGACCGGGACGAGGTAGGTTCGCGGGGTGGCCGACAGCTCTACACTGCCATCGCTAGAATGATCGTATCCCTCCAGCCAGACCGCGTGTGAATTGATCTTGGTGGCAAAGCTTGCCACGCTGTAGGAATGGTCCGATCCGCCCAGAGGTCTGCCAAAGACGTTGAGCCCTGGTTCAATCATCGTTTCAAACTCGATCACGAGACCTGGCTGTGGTCCCTCGTCGGCTCCGGAGAATGGTCTGCAGAATCGACGGAATTCGGGTAGTGCATTGAGATTCTCTACCCTAGTTGCAGCCAACGCTTGCTGCCAGCGGCGGGTTGATTCCGTGTCGCTGCCACCACTGATGCGCAGCATCTCCGTCCGCAGCGATAGCCGCCCGGTTTCGTTCTGTGGGTTATTAAGCCCCAGTTGGCCTTTCAACGATGCGTGGTTAGCAGCTAATTTGGCCAAAATTTCCGCCAGCCCGCCGTTACCGATTTGAGGGGTACCATTAACCCACTTACCCAGGTGTCTCGTCCGGACGATGTCACCGAGTATACTGGTAGCAGCAGCGGGGTGACCTTCGGACAGGCTGGTTTCATAGTCGTAGACCTTGGCCGCCAGCCAAGAGTAATTCAGTGCGTTGTTGAGGGCCTCCTGATATTTGCGCGATTGCTCATCACGGCTGAGGCGCGTTGTCATGTCAGTGTAGCGGCCTCTCTGAGCAGACGCGGCGATCATTTTGTTCAAGGCCTCACGTTCTTGCTGAAGGCGGAGCCCTTCTGACTCAAGCACCTTGAACTTGGATACTGCCATGGCCATCGCCTGTATCTTGACACCAATGGCCAGCCGTATTCTCTCCTCCTCGCCCAGTTTGTTGCTGAGTGCACCAAGGATGCCGATGAGTTCCTTCTGATCGTTGGTCGCCGCTACAATTTGACTAGTGAAGATCTTAAGATTCTGTTTCGTGAACTCCAGGACTCTATCTGCAATCAAATAACCGTTAGTACTGGTTTTCACGACAGCTTCTACAGCTTCTGCAGAAGCTGTCGTAGCCGATTTGATAGAGCCCTGAATGGCCGTCGTTATAGCCCCCCCTTCACCAGGAGATTCTTTTATTGTATCCAGCGGAACCGAAATAAATCCAACTGTAGATTTGACAGCGCTGTTGATGCCCTGAAGAACAATTTGAGCATCACTCAATAGTTGGAGGGTAATCGCTTCAGTTAAGCGATTAGCTTGAATTTTTGGGATAAGGGTGTTGACCTTGTCCTGCGCCTGTTCTGTGAGAATACTCAGTCCAAGTAGGTATTCGTTGTAGGCTTCCAGCGACAACTCCATTTGGGCTTCGGCGAGTAACATGGCATTCAGGGAAGATTCTATTTTGCCGGCTGATCGTCGTCCCCCCCAGTCACTCGGAGCCTTGAAGGCGTAGCCTGCAGTGTGGGATATGGGGATCTGAGCAGCCAGCGTGTCGCTTTCAGGCTTATTGCCGAGAACGACATGCGGAGCTTTTCGACCCTCAAGATAGTAGCGATACTGGTAAGAGTTAGGATCGGCCTCTCCCACAGAGTCATTCCCGTCCCAATCCGTCCAAGTGACACCGACTAGGTCATCGCCGCTAAGGCTTGTAGCGTTGTGCTGGATAGTGATGAACTCAAGGGGCGTGCCATCACCCTCGGAAGCCTTTGGAGTAATCTGTTCTACTTCTACCGCGGGCATATACATGTAGGTTAGTAGATCTGGACCAGTGTAACCTTCCGGATACAGCTTGCCGGGACCAATCTGTCCATCATGGGGAGTGCCAAAAAGGTTGATCAGCCGGTTCCGATAATCCAGATCCTGAAGGATCGCTTTCTGTTGGAGCGAATAGTTATCCTGTTTTTGACGCCTCAGAAGCTGTCCGGACTCGTTTAGGAAAGACAGCGCTGCCTGTGCGTTCCCAACTGCAGAGGTCGCTAGTTTGTAGACTTGGTCAAAGTGAGTCTGGCGTCCAGGTGGTGAACCGTTTTGTAGCAATGGATCCATTCCAAACATGATTGCATCTTGATCCATCCCCAATGGGTTGGCCCCCTGATTCACACCGTCGAGCGTCTGTTGGATCTCGTTCATGAGCGCTGCTAGAGTGGAAAGATCTGCGACATTCATCTCGCGATCGATGCGATCCAGTCCCTCAGCTGGCTGCTCTGGATCATTGGGAGCGGATGCTTCGGTCGGAACGATCGCGTTCCCCGTAAGCCAGTCGAACCAGGCACCATGAGCAACCCGACCAGACCATTCAGAGACCCCCCACGCCCTGGCTGGATTCACACTGTCCGTGTAGCCCTGCCATTGCCCCTGCGGGTCCGCAACATACGCATCACGATAAGTCGCTTTGACCACGTTCAAACCGACGGTTGCCTTCTGGGCGGCAATGCGGGCAAAAGATTTCTCGTCGAGGTAGTCGGTAGGTATCACGTTTCCGAGGAGTGAATACAGCTCGGCTCGTGCACGCCAATCGAAGCCAGGACGCCTCAGAAGCTCATAGTGCATTTTGGTTGAATGCACATGGTGACCCCACGCATCGCCATGTCCCATCGGATACAGTCCGGCTGCATCATTTTCATCAATGAGACCATCCTCAGTGACGTCCCAGATCTGGTAATTTGAATTGTAGGCAGCCTCACCCAATCCTTTGAAGTAATTCCAGAATAGCCGGTTGTAGACCGGGTAGGCCTTGAGGAAATCTACCCCGCGCAACAGCGCCAACTCCTCGGACAGAAGAGTAGGAACCTGGTTCTGAAAGGCGAACACGTATGGGTTGGCATCAACGAGGTCAGGCACCAGATTTGTCGCTGGGTCGATGGAGATTGAAGAGCTCTGGGCATCGGAATAGGCCTCCATGCCGAGTATCTGATAGAATTCGGCCAGTCGGGTTGCTGCTAGCAATAGCGCCAAGTTTGTGCCATCGGTCGCAGCACCTGGTTGATCGGTGAGATCCTTGGCCCGTTGTAGGACCGTCTCATAAAGTTCTATTAAGCCGACAGCCTCGATCGGATTTTTCTCATCGTTGAGTGCCACTGGCCCGTTATAAGGGCGACCAAACTCTTGGAGCATACTGCTGTAAGTCGCTGGGCTATCTCCGGACCAGTCGGCTGAAAATCTCGCCTCGTAGGGATTGATTCCATCGAGGATGCGCTTGACCCATCCCATGACCAGTTGAGGTAAAAATCGCTGGCTTCCGTCGGCTTGTAATTGCGGTGAGTTGGAGGCTCCAGCCCACTGGTAGGGGACGTTGCCTCCGCTTGTTCCGGGGGACCAGTTGGGAGATTGGGCAGCTGGTGACACCAGTCGCCAGCTGGCATCATCCACATCATAATCATCGGTCGGCATCGGCTCCTCCCCGCCCACCATATTATTGACGTCTACGTCACGTAGCTCTTCCCACTGCCCGTAGCGGACATAGAAAAACTTGTCCGAAAGCGTGATGTCTGGACGTCCTTCAAAAGTGATCGATTGCAGGCCACGCCCCTGATCGTAGATCTGCCAGTCTCCGGCTGAACTAGGATCGTCTGGCGTCTTGACCGTATCCAGCGACGTCACGTCTCGCACGTACCATTGGTAATACATGTTCGCAACGTTCCCGCCGAAGTCGCCCGTGTGGTTCAGTTGGATTTTTTCGTCGAAGACGTTGGTTGGTGTGATCACTTGTATGGAACCACGGTAACGTTCGTCGCCGATCCTTATGATGTGTAGGCCGACTGCCCCATCGACCATTGAGTGATTGTTTTCTACGAGCGTGAGGTAACGATTCTCTCCCGCAGGCTCATTGAGTAGATCAGGGTTCGGCACCAGCGCACCTCCCGTACCCAAACTTTTAAGTTCGATCACATCTCCTTCGCCCTGCCTGACAGGTTGGGTGATGTTCTTTTCAGTATAGAAAGCAAATGGTTCGAACTGTTCTCCGTCCGCTCCCTCGTTCTCACCATCTTCAGGTGTTTGCAGTCCCGACCAGAATTGAGGCTCCTGTGTATCGGAGTCCACTGGATTCTCATTGGGAACGGTAGAGCCAATCTCGTTTGGATCCTGGCTCTGACGATAGAGATCTTTGATAGCGTCCTCCCATTCCTCGTCACCCTCTTGAAGGCTCTTGAGTTTCTCAAAGTCGGAGAGCGACATCACGTTTGCCTCGAGAACATAGGGGGTGATCGGCGTTTCGGTGAGATCGGGATCGCCTCCTTCTAGGCCGTTAAGTTGACCGCGGAAGACGAGAACACCGCTTAGTTGATCGTAGTAGAAACGGTTCTGAAGTGAGCCAGGTAGTTTTGAGTAATACCAGCGGGAACCGACAACTTGCACATCAGACATCCCTGACCTCAGATCCTCCGGAACCTCTTCCTTACTGAGCGAATAAGTGTAGGTGTCGAGCGGCCGGGTGAGGCGAGCTGAATATTGCTCTAGATCACTAGTTTTGATCACCATTGATGGCGTGAGCGAATCGTAAATCAGTTCTCCTGAAGCCCAACCTACAACCGCTGGCAGCCCTTTGGCTTCGGGATTGTCTGCCTTATATTCGCCACCTTGGTAAGTCAGAGTCTCACCGCGTTTCAGCACCGGATAGTCTGACCTCCAGTAACTTTCGTAAAGGACAGCCTTGGGCTCTGGTTTCTCACCGACACCATCATCTAAATAGTCGCTGCTCTGCCCGTTCGCTCCGGCCCCTACAGGTAGCCACGCGATCGGGGTTCCCGCATTTTTTTCGTTGAGGCCATCATCATCAGAAAAAAACCAAAAGTCATCCGCAAGGGGATACCAATTGCGATAGAAAAACTTGCCGGCACCAGTTTCCTGATCTTCCCCTGAGATGACCCAAGCATTGCCGTTTTTATCTCTCCACAATGTGCGCTGACTCACGCTGCTCACGCTGTTGTCCTTGACGAGATTTCCACCCTCATTTTCATCTCGAAGGATGACATTTCCGACGACCAGATTTAGTGGGTAAGGTGGTATTAGGACATCCCCGGCAAAGACGGTGTAGTCAAACTTGTAAGACGGTTCAGTAGGTTGGGCTACGGGCACACCCAGTTCGTCCGTTGGTTGGTGAGTGACAGGATCGAGCGCCGGAAATGGACTGTCACCCTGCTTTTCCTTCTTTACTTGGTAGATCCCCATTTCCCACTTACCGGTGACCAAATTCAAGTATTGAACCAGTGTAAAAGGGTCTGAGGTGTAGGTGTCCAGACTTTGCCGATCTGTTTGGTTTAATGTGTTCTGCAGCGCAAAAACCGCATCTTGCCCCAGAGCCACGGCTGTGTCGCCGGTCAGCTCGGACTGGATCGAGGGTGCGACGATAGCATGCTCCTCGTTCGGATTGAAGCCGGCCGCTCCTCGATCCCGCTGGTGATAGATCGAAAGTTGTTCGAAGACCGCTGGATCATAGAGGTTATACGCAACATCGTCTGTTTCGTTGCTTGGATCGACCGGGACGATATAGATCGGTTTCTTCGGTTTATTATCTTCGTTGACCCCCTCGCTACCTAGACGACTAGCAATGTAGATCTGGCCGACGTCTGCCTCTTCTGGAAAATCGATATCATTGTAGGTGGCGCCTGTGTACGGCCAAGCAGCATCAGGATGGAGAAACGAATCCACAGGTTCCCCGAGGTGGGGGTTTTCGTAAAAGCCGATGCGTAGCTGCTTACTCGCACCTTCGAACAAGCCACTCCAGTTCACCGGATAAATAGGGCCCCATGTGCCAACTTCTGCCGCTTCTCGATTGTAGATCTGTGCGTTGTAGTTCGATATTGGATAGGCGATGTATCCAGACCCGAAACCGGCCGTATCCAGCGGGGAGCTTATGCGTGATCCGACGGGGACTGGACCAGCGGGCATTTCTTCCCAGGCCTTCGAGCGCACGATTCGCACGGCGATCTCCTCTTTGGTTGGTTCGAGCGAGCCATTTGTGGCCACGACGCTGGGGTCGGGACTGTAGGTGAAGACCATTACAGACCTCGTATCTGCTGTAGATTCAGTGAAGGTCGAATCTTGCTGATTGATACTAGCGGTGGTCATCTCAGAGAAGGCCATCCGCTGGAATGCCCAGTTATCATTCGGATCGCGGTCGAGGTCAGCCTTGAAAAGGTCTCCGCTGTTCGGCGAGATGACGTAATTGTAGTGGGCTTCTGGAGCAGCAGGGAAACCGTCAGTCAGGCTGACATCAGCAAATGTATACGTTGCGATGTAATCCGGTCCACTCCCGAGGCGGGAGCCGTCGTTCTTGGCTGGATCATAAAGATTGGAAATCTCCTGTTGTTCTCCAGGAAAATCAGCAATCACTTCGATCTCGAAAGACTCGCCGGCGAGATCCTTCCACGTCAGGTTGTAGAAGCCAGGCTTGAGGGGATACCACTTCTTGCCGAGGTAATCCCACTGCCAGGGGTCACCGGTGCCACCCGTCGCCACGGGTTGCTCGAATGATGTTGAAGTCTTCCGGTTCAAGTTTTCCGTGGCTACCGGCCCAACGCTGTCGATCAGGAGACCGGTCACATCATCTGGAAGATTCGGAGTTAGCTGGTTATTCGTCGTTCCGATGCTCGATACATCGAACCCCTCGCCGATTGTCACCAGTGCTTGGAATACCGTCTTGTCATACTCAAAGGTAATTGACCCCGGTCCACCGATCGCATCGAACTCGTATTCCCGCGTTACCTTGCCGCCGTAGCTGCCGTCTAGAAGTGTATCTGGGGTGATCGCTGTGAAAGCGTTGAGGGCCGAGGTGACTCCCGATAACGAGTAGCGGCGATCTTCTGTCAGGTAGACCGTGCCAACCTTCTGCCGGGCACCTTCCTTGACCCAGCTTTCGAAGACTGAGATGATGCCGCCTGCGAGAGGCGCGGAGCTTGTCTGTTGCGCTGCATCAAGGTTCAGAGCCCCGGAGAAAAATGGCAGCTTGGAAACCCTAGAAAGTGGCTCTCCCGCACTCAGGCCCGCCATATGAACTTTTAGGTCAAGCTGGAACTGCTTGTCCCATTCCCAGAACACCCGCTCCCAGGTATTCCCCAAGATGTGGGATGTCGTGCTTAGTTGGGTATCTGAAGTGCCCTCGGTCTCCCTGTAGGAGAATGTTGGAAAGGCCGCGGCAGCCATTCGGTGGGGTTCAAGAGTGTCGGGAAAGTTCGTATCGAACCCGAGCACTTGAAATCCGATCTGCTTACCCTCTGAAGAACCGTAGGTGAGCCAGCCACTCTGTTGCTTCAAATAATCATTTCCTCTGAGATACAGGCTCTCGGCGGGTACTGGCTGCCTAGAGATACCCACATCTTCTGCTTCGTATTCGAGCTCGATATCTTGATTTCCGGTGTATTCGAAAAATTCGATCTCTAGAGAGTGGTCACCCTCAGCTAGGAACCTTTGTCCGTCTTTTGCTATAAAGCCGTGTCGGCCGTCGTTATCCACGAGCACGCTGCCATCGAGGCTCATCCGGCTCCCGTCATCTGAGCTCAAATAGAAAGTGTAGTCTCCTGCCTTACCCTCTGGAATCCTGAGTATACTCCGATACACTAGCCCATAAAAATCAGGATTCCCTTCTGCTGAGTCTGGGAGCACAATCGAAATATCTGAGATCCCCTGCTCAGGTTCCTGACTTTTTTCAAAATCCGCGAACATCGCATCGATGGTTCCCGGTATTTCCTCAAGCGTCAGTCCGTTCAGAATGGGATTGTTGTCTCCAGCCGCTCCATCACGCCCGAAGGTAATGGTAGCGGAATCGCTCTGAGCGATAAACTGGCAAGTCAATACTGCCCCCGTCGAATCATAGTTGCTCTGACCTCCTTGCTCATCTCCAGGACTAAACTTGTCCCAGAGTGGGAACCCATTCAGTTTGACGTCGAAAGATCTTTCGTTCAAATCCGCGTCTGCAAAGAGAAGTTGTAGTTTGTAAAGAGTCCCACCATCCAGATTTTCCATTTTTACGGATCCTGTGGTGGAAGACCAGCGGATAGATCCCATGACTGTTGCTAGCCGTTGGTCGCTTTGTGAAGAACCGTAGTTCGGGTTTCCCCAGACAGGCAATTGGTTGGGCAAATTATAGGTGAATCCCGTAATGTTGTCTGACACAAAAGCTGCGTCGCGGATTTTTCCTACGGCATCATTTCCGTCTGTCCCGAGATTGACGGCGTAGCGGAAGATCCCATCTAGATCCAGCCCTTCACCCTTGTCTCCACCGGAAAACTTTCCGATGGAAACATTTAGAAACTCCTGCTTGGAGGCACCCGGTGCAGGTAGTAAAGCAAGCCGTTTAATTTCGTCTTCACTAAGCACGGTATCATAAGTGTTCCATCCATACATAACACTGTTGTCAGCCATCGGATCTGCCACCGCACCGAGTCCATTGCCCATTAGTCTGGTGGATCCTGACAGGCTAAAAGTTTTGTTGGAAATGATTCCGTCGCAAACTCCGTCGATATACAGCCGGATCTCATTTTTGGCCCCATCACTGACTACGACCACATGAGTATCACGCTCGTAGATGGAGGGGATTTCGGGAATAAATGTACTATCTGCAACCCCAAATTCTGTGACACCAAAGCGCATGGTGTTGTTATACTGTTCCAATCGAATTGAGTAAGCATCGTTTCCAGCGATGCTTGATCTTCCTGTGCTGTCCTCCTTTGCGTTAAAATAGAACTCGTAGGTCGCGCTTGTTCCAAGAGCCCCGAAGTTGACGATGTCGCCTCCGATGATAATATTCGCACTCCTGTCGGAAATAGTTCCGCTCAACACACCAGCGGAACTAGACTCCGGTTCACGAACGGTATTTCTCCTCAAAAAATTCGGATCCCCGACGCGGTTGGGGCCAACCATACCAGGTAAGCTGGCGTCATCTTGTGGGCTACTTCCATTCAAGTTTTCTATCGCGTCCGGGAAACTATCGCCATCAGAGTCAAGCGGAGCCTGCGCCCCTCCAAAATAGTATTCATTCTGGCGCCTTTGGTAGACGTCGACGATTACCCCTTGGAAAGATTCATTTGGAACGTGGTCGAACGCGAGTTCTAGAGCCGGTGGCGGATTCGCTGAGGCGTAACTGGCAACCGACATGGACTCACGGATTTGTGTCATGCTGCGCAGCTCGTTCCAAATTCTCAGATTATTCAGTCCGCCATCGAAAAAATCAGTCGCGGAGTTACCGTTTTTATTTGAAGCGCCCACTGCCATGCTCCCCGCTTTAGAGAAGTCGATTGCTGGACTGGTATCTAATACAACCTCTCCGTCTCGATAGAACACAACGCTGTCTTGCACGTTGTCGTTAACGATTGCCCAATGGTGCCATGCGCTGTCAGTCCAGGAGTCAGGAACCGCAGTTGGTGATTGTTGGCCAGCAGGTGCCTCGATAAACAAACCGCCACCCATACCAAAACCGACGCAGAGCAAGGGGTCTTCTGCAGGTGGATCTTCCATCAATGATGTGTCCGCGCTGATCTCCGTGACGGTCTGGATGCCAGCAGAATCAGTGGGGTTCCGTCTAGCCCAGAACTCGATGGTGAAATTCCCATCATCCGCGACCAATACCCCAGGGCCAACATCGTCAGAGTAGAAATGGTCCGATTGCTTAGAAAACTCAATGTAATGTTCCGTGGCATCCGGGTCGTTCTCGATCACCACTGATTTCGCAGCAAAGCGTATTGGTTTAAGGCCGACTTGATCACCGACAGAAGAGTAGACTGCAGACTGGAAGCTTTCTCCCGAATCGGCACCCTGACCGTAAAATCTTGTTCCGAGTGAATCTACAAACTCCGATATCGTGACATCCGTTGGGGTGATACCATCGATATTTTCGGTGCCGGTGAATACGGCGCCGAGATTCTCCAACTTCCAGTTCAGCAGGATCGAGGTATCGTGGCTTAATGCCTTTTGAAACGACGTCGTATTGACCACGGCTGACTCGTTACCTTCGATGGTCACGCTAGTTAGGCGCGCCCGGTAGCGCGCATAGGCCCTGATGTTTTCGGGCGTCGCTTCGATTGACTGATGATTGCGGTCGAGGTAGGCGTATGGGGGAGCCGAAAAAGTAATTGAGCTACCTGCCTCATAGTATTGTGGGCCGCCGCCAACCCGAGGAGTGATAACGCTCTGACCGTATGCGCTGGTCACCTTTACCTGCACCACATCAGATGTGGTTATTTCGATGTTTTTCAACCACTGGTCAGAATGGAAACCACCGCAGCGTGCCCCGAATCCGATCCGCCATCCTTTGGATGGCAAGTAGGGAACCGCCACGTCCTTCAGTACCGTGATGTTTTCCCAAATGACAGATACCGCGCCTCCCTCAGACAGGATGACTGAAACCGGAATCTCATTGGAGCCATTCTCCAGAGTGAGAGTGTTAGTCTCCGTGAGCGGCCAAAGCAGCGGACTGTCAGCGGGACGGTCGGGTGTGGACGGATCCCCGTGCGAGCCTCTAAAGCTTGCGCCATCGATCGTTTTGCCATCATACCGGATCTCGATGGCGGGAGCAGAGTCACCGTCGCCGTTGTGGTAGGTATCAAAGCTGATAGCGAGCCCGGTGTTGGCACCATCCTCCCCGATCGTCTCATTCAGCAAATTCGGGCCAAAATTGATGCTGAAGCCATCGGCTGGCGTTGCGCCATTACTATTGACAATGACATTTAGATCAATTCTCAGGGTCTTGACACGAGTCCCTTTGGGCAGCGCATCGATAATGAATGTCCCATCCTGGTTTTGTTTGTTATCAGTCAACGAAAGGTAACCATTTGGGCCGCCGACAATCTTTGCATCACCATAGAGGAAGGTATCTTGCGGCAAGCTGCTATCGCTAAACCGGTAGGTAAGCTGCGTCGATTGAGCCCCGGCCTGCGCGACCACACCGATAAAAAATATCAGTGAGCAAACAGCTCGAAACGGATTCGTAGTAGGAAATTTTTGGTGCATGGAAATTGGCACTCGGTTGATTTGGTTGAAAATTTGGTTCTTACTCAATCAGTTGGCCGACCTCAGTCACTCGCCGGAGTGAGATCTTTCCACGAGACACGATGTCAGGCACTGCGAGGCCTTTGGTCGTCTCTTGGTAAGTCCCGGTCAAAAACCCCATTCCGGGGCCGTCGTCGAAGCTGATGAACAGCTCTCTCGTGATGGAGTAGCCCGTCCCCAGCTGGGGGTGATACACATGTCTGAAAGGATTACTGCGATGAAATGGATCAACTCTTAGATGTGATGGAGGCATCGTTCTAAGTGTATTACCGGCTTCGAGCTGTCCATCGAGCGGCAGGGACAAAAGATAGATCTCTGCAAGCTCGGTTGGGCGTTGCTTTCTCGTATCGATGTAAATCTCGCTCTCTTCATCGGTGGGAGATCCCGGCTCCGCGGCATCAGTAACCTCCTCCTTGAAGCTAGCTGGCTGTCCAGCCAGATCTCTCGGCATTGCGAAGAAAGGTGTCTCGAGGCGGTAGCCAACTCTTTTCCCTTCGCGTTGCTGAATTCCCTCAAATTGTGGGATCTGTTTTTCGTCCACTACCAAGACGAACTCCGGAGTTGCCTCTGGATCGGCCGTTTTTGTCTGCATGATCATGACGTGGGAGAGCAAGCTCACATTTTTTGAATCATCCACATGGATGAGTATCGTCATCGCTGGTTTCGAGGTCGTTGGAGTGACTGGTCGCCCGTCCTCCGTGAGGCTGGTGACCTGGTCAATCACAATCTGTCCTGACCACAAGCCTATGGATGCGTCCGGAGCAGTAAGAGGATCGGGACTTGGATCGTCGCTGTTGGGAAGATCAGGATTCGAGGCCACCGCCGGCATGTAGTAGTAGGCGCTTCCACCATCGCCACCTCCCAGCTGCACAGTGACTTTCAGGAGCTGCTCACGCGACTTTTCGCCCGTAGTCCACCTGGGCAAAGCCCCCAGCGACACTGTTTGGCTAGTATTCGCAGCGAGAGTAACCGCCTCCCACGCTGGTTGGAGAGATGCTCCTGGAATAGCTCGCCACGCCAGTTCGTTCGGGATGGGCTGTATGGGAAGTATTTGTAAGCCAGTTTGGTCGGGTTCCCCTGGCAGTGGGGGGATTTGCTCAATCTCGACAGAGTGCGCTGTCGTGTCGTCAAGGTTAGAAAATGTTAATTCGCGCCGGAGGACTAGAACTGGAGAGGGTTCTTCACCCGGAAAGTTTTCAATCTTGAGATCACCTGGTCCATCCCCAAAATTTAATCTACCGGTGGTTGTTCCAAAAAAATCGATAGCTACCGGGCAAGAGTAAGTATTGGAGATGAGGTCAAAGGGGGCATTGATCCAGTAGGCACGGCCAGATTCAACCGGATCCCCACCGCTGACGGTAATCCAGTGACCCGTCGCTGATTCGAGCTTGAGAACCGTCGGTTGCGCTGGGGCAACACTGAGATCGTTGACGAGTACTCCGGCCGCACCCAACAGCGAGTCGAAGGTTGGCTGCCCCTCAACTCCAAAACCAACTAGGTTGTAGCTACCTTTGAGCCAACTCAATCGCGTGAAATCAACCTTTCCCCGGACCGAGATAGTTCCGGCAGGGTCACCATTGGTTTTTCCTTCAACAGCAACCACATGGACCATGTAGGCGTGGTTACCTCGCGCTGAGATCACGGCTCCCTCGCCAGACTCCGGATTTCTCGACCAGATTTCCCAACTATCTGAGTTGTATGAATTGCTGAGAGCATTGGGATCGTCCACAAAATTTGCTGGGCCAGCACCCAGAGACCGCCTCGCGATCTTGTCGATGACGAAGTCTGTAGATGCGAGGGCGTCTTGAATTAGAAGCGGGTTTCCCTGATCATCTTCAGGAGAGACCTCTAGCCAAACGGCATTCCAGCCGGAATTGAGCGACAGTGTCTGCACAACCTCCACACCTAGCAGGGCTTGCGGTTGCATGAAGAGCGCACATGCAAGTGCTAGCAATGGCCTTTGATAACGTCGCTTCAGAGTTTGTCTGAAAGCGGCGAAAATATTAATCGGGCGACAATGCTCCTGTGAGAAAATACGTTCGGAAGGATTAGGGATCATGAGTTGCAAGCGAATTCGGTTCCCGCATAGGTTTCAGCCAGCCAGGCGGGCTTCAGCGGTACACGGGTCTGAGCCGAGCAATTGAAGCACGGGTCATATTCTATGAAGTAGTCTCCTTTTCGGAGCCAGTCTTTTCGTAGTTTTATTGTAGAGTATTCGTCAGACTCGTCGCGGTGCTTTGCAGCGGCGTTAGGCCGCCAGGGTTTGTGGTGAACCGTAGATTGACCACGGTGTCTGATACTTCAGATGCTGATGTTTCCGCTGGTGGTTGTAGTAGCGCATCCATTC
>Ga0222717_10000822_pt1 | contig 26250 bp, 20 predicted proteins | sample C33_18DmetaG_FD_165053 | JGI IMG/M metagenome (GOLD analysis project Ga0222717, IMG submission 165053) | Estuarine water microbial communities from San Francisco Bay, California, United States - C33_18D | ecosystem: Environmental > Aquatic > Marine > Unclassified | place: USA: California... | reverse complement strand
GCATTCATGGAAGCATTAGAGAATGGCACTGATTATGAGTTATTCTTTAACGGTGAAGTAAGAGGCACTCTTTCAGCACAAGAAGTGTGGGATGAGATAATGTCATCTACTTGGGATTGGGCAGAACCTGGAGTTTTATTTATTGATCGTATCAGTGAGATGAATAACCTATGGTACTGTGAAGATATATACGCAACTAATCCTTGTGGAGAACAACCTTTGCCAGCATACGGTGCTTGCTTATTAGGATCATTCAATCTTACTAAGTATCTTGAAAAAGAAAAGAAAGGTTATGTATTTAACTTTAAACAATTTAAAAAAGATATAAAGCCAGTTGTGCAAGCTATGGATAATGTCGTTGATAGAACCATATATCCACTTAAAGCACAAGAAGATGAGGCTAAGAATAAAAGACGTATGGGTCTAGGTGTTACAGGCATGGCAAATGCTGGTGAGATGCTCGGATATCCATATGCATCTAAAGAATTTATGACATGGGCAGAAAAGATATTCGCATGTCTAAGAGATAATTGCTATAAAGCTTCGGCTATGTTAGCAAAAGATAAAGGTGCTTTCCCCTTATATAGGAAGGACTACCTCAAGAGTAACTACATTAGATCGTTACCAGCTTCCGTTCAAAGTCTTATAAGAGAACACGGAATCCGTAACAGTCATCTTACATCAATAGCACCTACAGGTACAATTAGTATTGTCGGTGATAACGTTAGCGGAGGAATTGAACCTGTCTTCAGTCATAAGTACGATAGAACTATACAGACATTTGATGGACCGATTGTTGAGACCGTAAAAGATTATGCGTACTCACATGGAGTCGAGGGTCGCACTGCAGATAGTATTAGTGTTAATGATCACTTAGATGTGTTATTATTAGCTCAACACTATATTGATAGTGCATGTTCAAAAACTTGTAACGTTAGTGGTGATGTGGACTATGATTCATTCAAACAAGTATATGTTAATGCATGGAAAGGTGGGGCGAAAGGGTGTACTACGTTCCGCATTGATGGAAAACGATACGGAATCTTTAACGAAACCGTGGAAGAAGAAGCGAAGGTATCTGGCGAGAATGAGGAAGTGGCTCAAGAAGAAGACAAGGCTGAAGCTTGCTTTATCGACCCAGCGACTGGCGTACGAGAGTGTGCTTAGAAAAGAACAAAAGGAGAAGTGAATGGCAGAAGACAATGTGATTAATGTTACTGATGTAGCAAAAATGGGTGTCGTGTTTGACACTCCTCCTGTCGCTCTTGCACCTAACGTATTTACAGATGCAAGGAATGTGAGATTTAAAGATGGTGCTATTAGGAAAATGGAAGGAGAGTTACTCCTTAATAACATAACAGAAGATCTTGGACCAGCCAACGAAGAGTTTGGTAAGGTGAGATACTTTGCAGTATGGGAAAATCCTAATAAGCAACCTCTTGCTTGCTACTATCTTTGGGTAGTGGACTATGTAAGAGCTAACGTCACTGTAGGACAAAAGATTTATATACAAGACCATACAGGAACTAAGAGAGACATAACTCCTAGTGGTCTTAATGGTGGAGATGGTTTTTCTTTCACAACTAGTGGATGGCAACATACATTATTTAGTGGTGGTTTTGCTTTTATTATTAACAATGGAATTGAAAAGCCTCATTACATACTAGACACTGCAGGTAATACAGATATCGCTAATATAGTGTTAGCTGAACTTCCTGGATGGGATAGTTATCAAGTTGAACAAAAGACATTCGATGACACCTATACTCAAGGTGCAACTACTGTATTTGACCTTGGTCAGAAAGTAGACTTTGCTAACAACTCTATTATAATTACAGGTGCTAACACTAAGAATGTACAAGCTGGAACACCAGCAGGAAGTGGAACTCCTAACGGAACTAACTTTGTTCCTGGAGATTTACCTTCAACTATTCCTACTGTTACTGGAAATAATTTTCAGTTATACACAGACACAAGTACAAATACTACAGTTGCAGTTATTGGTGGTCTCACAGTTAGTGATGCAGTTAAAGTTGTTATTGAGTCTAGAAATGTCGTTAAGGTTAGATGTGGTATAATACAATCATTCGGTGATTTGTTAGTTGCAGGTGATCTTACAGAGTTAGACTCTACTAATAATGCTATTATCAGAAGACTATCAGGTGTCGTGAGAACTTCAGATGTCGCAGTTCCAGGCTCTGTGCCTAATAACTGGAATCCATTTAGTGCTGGTGTTAGTACTGCTGATGAATTCACTTTGTCAGAAACTAATGTTATTAAAGATATGAAGTCTCTTCAAAGTAATATGTATATATACAGTTCAGACAGTATACATGTTATGAGACTTACAGGAAACGTTAATGCTCCTGTGTCATTTAGTCCTGTAACAGATGAGTATGGTCTATTGACTACTGGTGGTGTAATAGAATATGATGGTAAACACTTTATTATAGGTGGTAATGACATATATGTATTTGCTGGAAATCCAGGAGATATACAATCATTGTCTGATGGTAGAGTGAGAGAATACTTCTACAACAACCTTAATCCTATACATGAACAACAACTATTCACTTTACTCAATCATAGAGAAAATGAAGTATGGGTTTGTTATCCTACCTTAGCTTCTTTTGCTGGTGAGTGTGATGAAGCTCTTGTGTGGAACTATAGAGATAATGCTTGGACAGTTAGAGATCTTGATAGTGTTACTGCAGGTGATGTCGGACCAATTAAGGGTGGTGGCATACCAACAGCAACTATAGCACTCACAGGTAATTCAGGTAATGCTGGTTACACTAATAGAGGAAAGAAAGAAATACAAGCAGTCACAATTAATGGTGGCACACCTAAAAAGACAATAGGTACTAAGGCTATTAAAACTGTAGCAGTAGGAACGTTTAGTACGTTTACTACAGATACACTTGAAGTAGTAGACCTTACACTTACAGGAGACAGTGGACCAAATACAGTAACTGCTAGAAGTACTCTTACTTTTAACTCAAGTAGTACATTCACTTATGATAGAGATGGAAGTACTTTCCTTGACGGAGGAGCTAGTGTTATTATCACAGGTGATAGTAGTATTGGTACAGTAAATCTTCCAGCAAGTGCATTACTAGGCACTAGTCAAGCTGAAGGTGCTACGATAACGATGACGATACTTGTAGCAGCAGTTAGAGATTATATCAATAATAACAATGCTTTAGCAGATTTTACTGCAACTGCAAGTACAAATGTATTGACACTCACTTCAGATGTTCCAGGACCAAGAGCGTTTAGTACAAGCTCATTAGCCATAGGCGGTGGTGCAACAACAAGTATTGTAGTAGCTTCTACAAGAACTGGTGTTGGTATATACGGTATCACTGCAGCACTTAGTCCAGCAATAAGCATGAGAATACAAGCTCCAGCTGTTGGTGGATTGCATGATGCAATAGATGAGACAATAACATTTAGCACTGGAAAGAATAGTCAGGCATTATTAGCGGCAGATGCATTACCTTTATTACAAGCTAAAACAGTATTCAACGGTGGTAGTAGTTCTATCTATAGCGTATCGAATGTTAGTAATAAGATCAGGTTTATCTCTAGACTAGGTGGAAATCATAGTGCTCTCACTATCACATTTAAAACTAGCTATAGCGGAACTGATTATACAGAAACTACTTTTGGTGGTGATGTAACGAGTAGTGTTAGTGTAGTCACAACAGGAGTAAATAATAATATTCCTCCTGTAACTATGACTGTATCATTTCCTAATTTAAATACTGGAGTTAAGGTATTAGAAGGAACATTTAGTCGTGCTAACATAGTTAGTGAGATTAATACACTAGTTAATGCCAATTCTAATTGGACAAGTTCTACAAGTACAGGTTTAATTACTGCAAATGCTGCAGCAGTTGGAATACAAAATGTTAATTTTAGTGTGACGTTAGCTAGCATAGGTTCATTACCAAGTGGATTTACTAACAGTACTTTTACAGGGGCACAGACAAGAGCAGGTCGAGCAGCACATAGTACAACAGATACTATTACTTTAACTCCTCCTCTCGGTAATGCAATACAAGTGAATTTTGATAGTACTTCTGCATTTGATCCTGATTCAGGAAGCAGTCCTACCAATGTAGAAACAATAACTGCTACAGAGATAGCAACAGCATTAGAGTCAGCATGGACAGACTCTAGTTTCTTTACAATCGCTAGATCTAATGAAGTATTAACTTTTACTAGTGTGGCTAGAACAAATGTTACAGGAGCTTTTAGTTATACAGTGGCAAACGGTACGTCTAGGACTGGCACACTTGTCAGCCCACTTATCGCTAACTCTACTGGCAGTAACGTAGCAGTGACAGAGGGTATTAACGCAGTATGGTCAAAGATGACTCGTGTTACAATCACTCTACAAACACTTGCAGGTGATAGTGTTATATTTGATAGACATTATGGCGAAGGTCCAGGAAGATTATTAGATCCTAACTTCACTTTACTTCCAGGAGATAGTAGATACGGAGACACAGGATTGACTAGCGATAGTGCTTATCTAGCCGCATACTACAATCCAGATGCAACTCAAAATAGTACAGAACTAGCTAAGCCTAATGGTAGTGTAGTGAATACACTCACGGCAATGCAGGCTGCGTTAGCAACGATTAGCTCTAATCAGTTATTATTAGTAACCCCTAATAATGCGAGTTCACCAACTAGTATTATTATAAGTCCTAGTCAATTTAGTTCTAATGCTAACTATGTTAAATCATTTAGTCCAGCTACACAAGCTATTAATGCGAGTGTTGCACCCACAACTACTGCACTTACAGCTGCAGCAGAGGGTGCATTAGTTGCAGCAGGTAATCCTACGCAGAGTACTAGTGGAACTACTATTAATACTACATTTGATATTGTTAGACCTTGGAGTAGCCTTAATATAAATCCAAATAAATCTTTTCCTATCTTTGCGGAGAGTGGATTTAGCAGTGGTACGTTATTTAATCGTATAAGAGCTGGTGATCTTGGCTATGACTTCGGAGGTACTAATTATATCTCTTATTTCGAGAGACAACAACTCTCTATTACACCTAACTTTGACACTGAAACTATAGATACGATAGCTCTATGGGCGAATGGTGGAACGGTTACAGTAGTAGGCGGTGAGCCCCAAAGGGCTACTCTACAAGTGAGAGCTAGAGGCACTAACTTTTCTGGAGAAGATCCATTTTTAACTACACCAGAAGATAACACTCAGACTAACGCTAAGCGTAATAGACTTATTGTCAATGACTTTAATGTGGCGAGTAGTCATAAAGTAGATACTCGTGTACAGGGTCGATTTATTAACTATAGAGTTGATGATGCAAATGCAAGCCTAGCTAGTGGTTATGTAGCTAGTAATAATAAAGCTTGGAACATCTCTGGTCTTCAAATGAAGGTTAAGAAAGGAGGCGATAGATAATGGCTATTAATAATCCTCCTCTCACAGATAATAGTACACTTAATATGGCACTATTAGAAGTTATTAGAGAGATAAATCTTATAGAACAAAGACAATTAAAGTTATTGGCAGACATAAGAGCTTCTTCTAACTTTGCTGACTTAAAAATAAGGATAGATCAAAAATGATAAAGCTTATAGAAGATAATAATGTATTTGAAGCAATAAGTCTTATGAATGAGTCTACTCAGGGTCAATTTTATGGTTATGAAAAGAATGAAGCTATATGGATAGAATACTTTTTATCATTAGTTAAAAAACAAAAGGAAGGGAGTCCTCATGCTCTTGTCATAGGTGACTATGATAAAACTAACAAGCTAAGAGGATTTCTTTCTGCTTCTACTTTTAGTAATTACTATAATAAACAATGGGTTATGGATGTCAAAGATTGTATTGTCGATCATAACTACAACAATGCTTACGTTGTGTATCGTCTATTTGATCATATGATAGAGCATATAAAAAAAAATGGTGGAAAACATTGGCGAGCAGATTCTGTTCGTAGTGAAGAAGAAGCATATAAGTATGGTCGCTTCTTACAGAAAAGATATAATGCAGAACTACATGTCTCGGTAAGAGGTGTAATACAGGAGAATAAAGATGAACTATGAACCTAACTTAGGTCTATATGATATGCGTAGAGATACTGAAGGATTACCTAAGTCTCTTGCTAATAGAATAAATACTAATATATGTATGAAAGGTGGTGGAGGCACTACTGTTACTGAATCAGGTATGACTAAAGAATTTATACCTTATTATAGAGAAGCTATGGCAGATGCTCTTGCTGGATACAAAGAACGCAGAGGTAGAGGTGTAGAAGCTACAGTAGCTGATCTTAGTCCTGAGCAAAGACAAGCTTTGGCTTATCAATCAGCCTCCGCTGAAGATGCTATCAGAGGTCGTGGAGCTTATGATACAAGAGCTGCTCAAGACAGAGCTTTGAAAGACACCATGGGTAGCCTTATGGGTCAAGCCTCTAGTGGTGGTGCTCTTGGTTCTGCAAGAACACAAGCAGCTATGTCAGGAGCGTTAGCTAACCAATCTTTAGAACAGCAAAGACAAAGACAAGCAGATATTCAACAAGGTATACAGTCATTAGGGCAAGCTGGAACGACTAAACAAAAGTTTCAACAACAACTTATTGATGCTCCTTATACAGAGCAAACAAGACTTGCAGGATTACTATCAGGTGCTCCTCAATCTCAAACACAAACAAGTAGTGGAGGTGGCAAATGATTGATCTAGCATTAAGCCCAGAAGACGAACAAAAAAGAAATCAAATGATGCAAACTCAAAGAGCACCCCTCGCAACACCTCAAGCTCCTCAACAACAAAAGGGGATGGGTGGACAAATGATGGATATGGCTAAGCAAAGAGCGATGACAGGTGTTTTAGATGCTGGTCAAGGAGCAATCACTTCAGGCATCAGCAGTGCACTTGCACCTACTGTAGCCAGTGGTGTTGAAGGCGGTGCTATACTAGGTGCTGGCGGAGCAGGTGCTGGTGCGGCTATGGCTACAGCAATACCTTATGTAGGTGCTGGTCTATTGGCTGGTAAGGCACTTGGATTGTTTAATGAAGGTGGAATGGTTGGACCTTTGAGTCCGCAGTATAATGCACAAGGTACAATGTCAAAAGAACAAGCAATGGCACTGATGAACAATCAACCAGAGCCTATTCAAACAATGCCACCGACAAGTATGCCAATGATGAGAATAAATCCTGATGATTTATACAACGAGATAATGGCTGAAAGCATGACTGAAGCAGCTCAACAGGCTATGCCAATGATGAGACCTCCTCTAGGAGCAGACCCTCTCAATGCTGATAAAACATATAGTCCTTATGACATGATAAGACCAGATAACGCACCTAATACATAGGAGAAAAACATGGCATTTAAATCTAGTGCAGGCACAACAGCCTATCAACCAGCCCCTTCGATACAACCGAAGTATGGCTTTAGATATAGCGGTTCGAATTTTGCACCTTCTATGAGTCCAGCAAATATACCCCCAGTTAACTATACAATCCCAGCATACGAAGCTCCAACAGTAGCTCCTACTCCATATGCAGATAATACGTCTATGACTATGGGAAATGATAGTGATAATGGGAGTGCTATGGCAAGTACACAAATGTCTATTGATCAGGCAAATAAAGATATCAATAATGCAAATATAGGACAAGACTTTGGTTTACAAAAGACGTATGGACCAAGTCCAATGAATATGATTCCAGGCTATGGCTTATTTGGACCAGCAGTACCGACAAGTGGTTATGGAACTCCTGGAACTGTTAGTAGTCTTACTGGTGGTACGTTTGACCAGCAAGGAAGATCAATAGATCCTATAACAGGTTATGCGAATCCTGAGTACGCTACGATGGGAGCATTTGCAAATCAAATTATGGATGATCCTCTTGGTAATATTCTTGGTGATCCTAAGAATGCTTTTGATTATAGTGTAAATGATCCTAATAGAGCTAATTCCAATCAAGCACAGTCTTATGAATTTGCTTTAGAAAATAGTCCTCTCGGTAAAGATGCAGATGGTATGACTCAAGCTGATAAAAACACTATTGCTAAAAAGATAGGTCTTGATATGGGAATAGCTGAAAGTTCTTTAGGTGCTAACAGTGCAACTACAGATGCTATACAAGGTTTAAGTTATAGTGACACTGGTGCGGCAACTCAAGGCTCACAGTTTAGCTCTACAGGTACATTCTCTACTGGTAATGAGTCAGCAGCAGCACCCTCCGTTGATAGTGGTGTCTATAGCGGTGATATGACTGACAACAATTCAGATGATAGTTTTGATTCTTATAGTGGATCAACGAGCTCTACTGCAACTGCAGGTCGAGGGCAAGGAACAGGAACAAGTTATGCAGACGATGCATCATCTTCTAATAGTGGTGGAGGCGGAGGTAAGTAATGAACATTAAAAAGTACACAGAAAAAGATAGGTATGGAAATATGTTTTCCTACGAATTCGATGTTCCTTCTATGCAAGAGATTCCTAACCCAGAGATATTTAAACCAAAAGGAACTGATACTGTGCCTGCTATGTTAACTCCTGGAGAAAACGTAGTGAATGCAGAAGCATCGAGACTTCCTGGAGTACAACCTATGCTTGATAAACTCAATGACAAAGGTCGTGCTATTCAAAAGAAACAAGGTGGACCAATACCTAGCTACAATTCAGAGGGAGGTCAGATAGATTACTATGGCAATGACTATAATCAATCAACAGTTAATTCAGAAATAAGTACATTAAAAGGAATGGGATTATCTGATTCGCAAATCATACAAGCACTTATGAATAACCTTAATATGTCTCAAGGAGAAGCACAAGCAGCCTTAATGCCAGCTTATAAACAGGATGGCGGAGTTATTACCGAAGATATGATGCCTAGCGTACTTGATGCTATGAGAGAAGTAGAGTCTGGTGGTGATGTAAATGCAGTATCTGAAGTAGGTGCAGCTGGACCATATCAGATAATGAAAGCTACAGCATTAAAACCTGGGTATGGTGTAGAGGCTATAAGTGGTGCTGATAGATTTAATGAAGTAAAGTCAAGAGGCTTTGCTAAACAATATCTACAAGGTATTATGAAAGCACACCCAGAGTTTACTAAAGATCAGGTACTAACTGCTTATCATTCAGGTGTTGGTAATGTTCTTAAAGCTAAGTCTGGTGAAGAAGAACTTGGTCCTCGTGGTCAAGCATATGCTGGCAAAATAGCCGATGCAATACCTACAACAAAGATAATCACCCTTGATGGCAGACCTATAGAGCCTGGATTCATGTCCGCTCAAGCTAGTACTACTGATACTTCAAACAAAGGAGTTCCTGATTATATAAAAGGAATACCTCCTGAAGATATCTCAACAGACACTAGTGAAACAGGTCTTGGTAATCAGATTATGAATAAACTAAGTGGTGGTGAATTTGATTTTGATAAAGCATTTGGAGGTAAGGAAGCTAATCCATTTAATACCGACACCACACTTACCGATATCTATAATACTATAACAGATGCTCCTGGAGAGATATATGATATTATTAAAGGTAAAGCTACTGAAGTTAGTAGAGCAAAAGATTTAAAAAAAGCTAAACAATTTCTTGTTGATGCAGACAAAAATGTAGAATATTATAAAGAAAAATTTGATAATGAACCTAATGCTGCAAATGAAAAGAAATTAAAAGATGCTATTAAAGCTCAAAAAAAGATTTTAAAAATAGTTGAAAAAAGAACTGATTCAGTAGAGAAATTTACTTCTGATAAAGAAAAAGAAAAGAAAAAATATGAGAAAAAATCTTCAGAAGATATAGTTAACGAAAAGAAAAATAAAAATGAAGTAGTTAAAAAGATAATTCAAGATACTAATACTGCAGATTATGGTGAGGGTAAGCTAAGCCTTGACGAGGCAGATGAAGCTTGGGCTAAGAAAAACCTTACAGGAGAGTATGAGGGTGACTTTAGTCAATACCTTATAAATAAAGGTAAAGAATATGGCGGTGTTATACTAGATAAATCAATGGAGTATTTTAAAAATGCCTTTTCAAGTATGTTTGATGGTGAAGAACTCGCAAGGATGGCTCTTATATATGCTGGCTCTCGTGCTATGGGGTATAACCATGGTGGCTCTTTAAACTATTCTATGAAAAATTACATGAAGCGTGTTGATGCTAATCAAGCGTATGCAAAGAAAGCAGTTCTTGATAAAGACTTTGCAGAAAAATATACTCCAGAATCTTTATTAATATATGCTAAGACAGCAGACATGAATGATCTTATTCCTGCAACTAAAAAGATAAGTATGAAAACATCTTCAGGAAGCGGTTATCTTAGAGGTCTTGGTAAAGTACCTAAGTTTAAAGATAAAGATGGAATAGAGTATGCTAGAATAGGCAAAGATTATGTTCCGACTAGCCAGCTATATATTGAAGAGTGGGATGATAGTGCTCATGGTGATGCTGCAGTTACTAAACAATTTGATAATTACGGTGAAGCAATACATAAATCTACAATGAGTGGTATTGAATCTACCGATTCTTCTTATTCTGCGTATAGACCTATGGGTAGTGAAGCTAACTCTATTTATCGAAAGATATTAAGAAGTAGTGGTAGATCTATAAACGAAGCTCCTCAATTAAAAATGGCTATTGAAAGAGCAATGGTAAACTTTTATGAAGCTAAAGCTCTTAATAAAAAAGATAGTGATAATATAAAGCCTTATCGTTTAGAACAATACGTTCAATTAGAAATGTTTACTCCGTTAACTGGTATTGGTCCTGGAGCAATAACAGGAACTTCTCCAGATAACTTAGCTTTACTTGATAAACAAATTAAGAAAGATATGGATATAAAAAGTCCTAAAGACAAGGGTTATAATGATGAGTATAAAGCAGAATGGAAAGCGGCATATGATGCTTGGGGTCAAATACCTCAAGATGAAAGAGACCAAGCAATAGCAAATGCTGCTGAGAAAAAGAAAGATGACAATAATAATGGTTGGTCTGGTTTTACTTTATGGGCGTATAGAACGCCATCTGAAAGGATAAACGAGCTAATTAAATAAAAAAAATCCCTAGGAATTCTTAACACACCCTTATAGGGGAGAATCCCTAGGGATACTTTATTTTAACAAGGAGGTCTATATGGCTGATATTGAAGGCATTGACGGAAAAAAATACAATCTTACTGATGGAGATACTATTAGTGATGGCGTTCAAAGCTATCGTATTCAGGGATATAACGCTCCTGAAACTTCTAAAATATTTAGTGATGAAGAAAAAGGATTAAAGTTTAAAAAAGGTCAAGTAGGTGGAGATGAAACTACCTCTGCAGTTAAAAGAATAATTGCAGCAGGTGGTTTTAATATTATTGAAGATTTAGATAAGACTGATTCTTTTGGTCGTAAGAGAATAAGAATAAAAAATGCACAAGGAGATGATTTAACTAATACATTATATCGATCTGGTGCTATTGATATGAACCTATTTACTGATGAAGAAGGTATTCAAGCAGTTGATGCTGGTCGTTTATCAAAAGAATTAAACGGAAAAAGGCTATATGAAGATATTGTTAATGATGAACTGGGAGAGGTTAAACAACAACCTATTTCTTTTAAAGGTAGTGCCTTAAATGAAAATGAGTATGCACAATCAGTAAAAGAAGTTGTTGCTGATCAGATGGGCTTAGATTTAAACAATGAAGCAGATCATAGAAAAGCTATTAATATAGTACAATCAGGAAACTATGATCCTCGTAGTATTCCTTTTAGCGGTATAGATTTTAGACAATCAGATAGAACAAAAGAAGGTGTTGCTTATAACCAAATGACAGAGGCTTGGAATACAGGTTGGAAAGGAATGGCTACTGGCTTAGGTGGATTTGCAGAGCTAATGGGTGTTCAGTTAGGAAGTGATACTATCAAAGACTACGGAACTGACCGAGTAAGAATGGCTAAAGAAGATCTTGCAAGAATGCCTGCCCTAAAAAATTTAGATTATCGAGATATAGATAGCATTATGGATGGATGGGGGTTCATGACTAATAACTTAGCCATGTCAGCACCTTATCTAGTTACTCTAACTGCTGGTACATTACTCGCTCCGTTAACTTTAGGTGCTTCCGTACCTATAGCTTACGGATCTACTGCAGCTACTTATGCTGGTCAAGTGTGGAATGATATTATCGGACCTAAGGGTCGTGCAGAAGCTACAGGGTCTATAATGGCTGGTACTGCTATGGCTTTATTAGACCGCCTAGGTATGAAGGCAATCATGAAGCCTTCTGAATTTCTTACTAAAACTGGTAGGGAGAAAGTAATACAAGCATTAGTAACTGGGAGCAGTGCTTTAGGTAAAGGCATGACCAGAGATAAGGCAGAAGAATTATTAGCTACTGAAAGTAAAAAGGTAATTAAAGAGACCATTGAAGGTATGGGTAACTTCGCTTCTGATAATATTAATAATAGTCAAATTGCTAAGGACTTATTAAAGAGAGCTGGTCGAGGCGGATTTGCAGAAGGAATAACAGAAGCAGCACAAGAAGGACTCGGTTACCTCTCATCTAAAAGTATGTCGGAAGGAGGCTTAGATCAGCATTTTAATGCTAATCAATTCACAAACCTATTAGCTGCTTCGGCAGTTGCTGGAGGTACTCTCGGTGCTGGCTTTGGAATAGGTGGCGGTGTAATAGAGGCTGGAGACCGTTATGCGACTCAAAAAGGTCTTGAGACAGGAAGGATAGGTAAGCTAGGTAAGCTAGATATGATGTCTCAAGAGATTCTTAAACGAGACGGTGATCAAGGTTCTATTGATGCTCAAATATTAAACTTACAAAAAGAAACCAGAGATGCTAAGTTAAATAAAAACTCTAGCGTTACTAAAGATCGAGCACAAAGCGGTGCTATACCTAGAAAGTTTATGAATATAGTAAAGAACCCACTTAAGTATGCTGGAGAGCTATATCGTGCCTCATCACTCACTGCGTTAGGTGCAGATATTCAAAGAAGGTCTAAACATGCTAGAATATTAGCAGGTCTTTTAGGATCTGTTGCAGGTAAAGTATATTCAGGAAGAGATGTACAAGCAGCAGAAGCAAGAACACGAGCTGAATTATTAGAAATAATAAATCCTAAACGTATATTTGAAAGATTTGGTATGAGAGATAGTATTACTAATTCTCAAAAGGTTTCTGACATGATAAGAAGATATAAAGCAGGTGACACTGCTAATATGTCTCAATCTGATATACAAGCCATAGAACAAACTATTGAAGAGCTGGTAGAATTCCAAGATGGTATTTATAATTTAAAAAATATGACACAAAAAAATGAAGGTCGTAATAGAAAAGATTTGGTCGAACAAAAAGACTATTATCTTAATAACAAGTCATGGGATTGGCAAAAGGTTAGACAATATCGTGATGAGTGGTATGATTGGATGCGAAAAAATACTAAATATAAAGGTCAAGAACTTGATGATTTGTATATGAAAATATCTAATAACGAAAATGCTACTGATTTTTCAGTAGTAGAAGGTGTTGAATATATTCCTGGATATTCTAAAGATGAAAACAAAGAATTTTCTTCTAAGCCTGGATTCGATAAGTTTGCTAATGATAATATTTTACAAAATATGATTAACAGTGCTAATCAAACAGCTAAGTATGCCTCTTATACTAAGTACTTTGGTCGTGGCGGTAAAAATTTAGATTACCTTTTAAATAAAATGGAAAAAGAAGATGGGTTAAGCAGAGAAGAAGTAGCTGAGATAGCTTATCATGCAAAAAATATTATTGATGCAGGCACAGGTAACTATAATACTATTAAAAATAGAAAGTTAGCTGCCTTTCAACAAACAGCAGCCTTCTACGCTGCAATGGTTGGTTTACCTCTATCTGCTATAAGTTCTTTTCCTGAATTTGTTATGATAATGTATCAAGGTAGAGGAGGAAAAGACGTTCAAAGAGGTATTCTTGCTGGGGTTAAAGAAGGAGTTGAGATATTTAAATCTATTGCTCAAATGAAGTTAAATAAAAAGTTAGGACATGTACCTCGTGCCAATATAGATAGGGAATCTTGGACACGATTAACTGATTCAGGTCTATTTAACGATGATGCAACTATAGCTACTCGTCTTGGTTTAGGTGAGACTGATATTAGTAAAGCATGGTGGCAAAAACAATTCTTTAAATATTCAGGTATAGCTGGAGTTACACAATTACAAAGAGCGATTGCTGCTTCTGCAGTAGCTGGCTTTGTTGGTGATAGAATAAAAATACTCTCTGCTAAACCAGATAATGTTGAAATGAATCAAGATCAGCTAGAGATATATACGCAATTAAATAACTTAGGTATCGATGTAGAATTATTTATACAGATATTTAGACGTTATGATGATCCTGTTATCTTTGATAAGATGATGTTAGATGATAACAATGCTGATTATAAAGAGATTGAAAGACAGATGGATACTGCCACATGGTATTTTGTTAATGACAGAGTGCAGAATCCTCAAGCATATAATAGACCTATGTTTTTCCAAGATCCTCATTATCAGTTATTTGTACAGTTTAATGGTTTTATATCTACATTTACAGCTAACATTGTACCTAAACTATGGAATGACTATATTAGAAATGGTAGTCCTAGAATGAAGTACAATACATTTGCACTTGTAGTAACTATGATGGCAGTAGCAGGTGCTTCTCAATGGCTTAAAGACTATATCAAATTTGGAGGAAGTACTCCGTATCTTAGTGATGCACAATTATTACAAAGGGCATTACAATCTTCTGGTTTATTAGGTACTGGAGAACGTCTACTTCAGGGTGCTTTGCCTTTATATCAAGGCAGAGACGAAAGTATAACAGATAGATTGTTTGGAGAAACCGTAGGAGGATCACCTACAGTAAGGTCTATTGGAACTGCTATGAAGGCTATAGGTGCTCTTGGTAAAGGAGAAACTGAAAGAGCAGCTGGTCATGCAACTAAATTAATACCTGGAGTCGGTCCAATAACTCCTATTAGAAATATAATAAAAGATTTGGTACATGGTAAATATCCAGATCCATATCCGTATGCAGATAAAGGAGATTAAGTATGGGAAAGAGAAGTGGTTTTAATTTTTTAGATGAATTAGAACAAGGTAATATTCAAACAGAAGAAGCGGCTAGAGAAAAAGCTAACGTAGCTAATCAACAAACAGCCACTATTGCAGATAAGCAATTTAATATTGAATTCCCTACCGATCAAATGGTAGAGCGAATGAAAGGAGTTGAAGATACTCCTCAAACTCAGGTTGCAAATCAGCCAGTAGCAATAGGTACTGGTCCTAATCCAGAAAATGTCCAGCCTGCTGACTTACAGAGCAGAATTAACATAGATCCTAGTCAAGAAAGTATTAGAGAAGTTCAAAAATCTAATATACCTAATGTCGCTGATCCAAAAACCCAAGGGTTATATGGAGAGACTATAGGTCAATTAGGTCCAAAACAAAAATCAGAAGCACTGTATAGTACCTTAACAAAAGAAGCTATAGATAGACCTAATTTTAATTCAGAAGTAGCTAAACTATTTGGAAACGAAGTAGAAAGAGAAGTGCTAGAAGATAATGCAAATAAAAGACTGATTGCTGAAGATGATGGTATGATGAATTTGACTGCTGCATTATCTTTAGGCTCTAAATCTTTTCAATTTGGTTCTGGTAAGGGTTCTCTCTTTGGAGAAAAAGTAAATTTAACTGATCAAGATATATCAGATTCATTAATAGATCCTATGAGTGTATTAAAGAATAATAGTAGTGAATTTAGTTATGCATTAAAAGGGTATGATAAGTTAAACTTATTAGTTGACCCTTCTAATCCTCAATCAGATATTAGAGATGAAGCAGGTAGTACTGCTATGATGGCTGTTATCTTTGAATTAGGTAATCGATTACAATTACAAGACAAAGAAGCAGATAAAGTATCTAGTCAAAGACAATATGATTCTGCTCTTGATAGAGTTAATATGGGTAAAGCAGTTGGTTCTACTTTTGAAAGATTACTTTACCCTACTCAAGGATCTGATCCTTCAGAAATATTTACAGGTGAAACATCTGAATTTGGTTATAAGTATAGAACTACAGAAAGAGAAAGATCTTTATTAGGGCAAGTAATCTTAGAAGGATTAGCATCTAGTAGTGCTTTTGATTGGATTGAAGGCAGAACTATAACTATGGAAGATGGAAAGCAAAAAAGAACTTATGAAACAACTAGAACAGGTGAGAATAAGCTATCGGCTATTCGATCAGCTGCAAGGCAAGCGTTGGGTATGGCTAAACATAACCGACCAGTATCTAATGTTCCGCTTAATAAAGGTAGACTTAGGGGAGAAGGAGCTTATACTCAAAAGCAATTAACAACTCAGGTTCAAAAAAATTATCTCACTAAGGAAATCGATGTTGCTATACAAGCAGCATCTACAGTTGCACATACTACATCACCGCATAAGCTATTGTTGTTAGGTGGTATACTTAACTCTATGAATCCTTTCTTACAGAAAGCAACTAAACAAGACAGTGCTTATCTCAAAAAGAAAAGGCTTGCTTTAGAAAAAGAATACAAAGAAAGAGCAGCAGTTGATCCTTCTTTTACTCCAGAGAGTTTAGGAGGAGAAGACTTTGCAGCTATTGCAGCGAAAGAAGCAATGAGAATACAAGGTAGTCACAGAGCTATGCGTGTATCTCAAATGAATGATGGGTTATTACAATCAGGTCGTTCTTTCTTTTATGGTTTTACTGCAATTAATAACTCTTCTCGCTTAATGATAACTCAAACCGAACTTAATTATCAAGCAGATAAAACAGCTAGATTTATAGTCGATGGAGCTAAACAATCTAAAGTAGTTAAAGGCTCTAATAGTAAAACCGAAAGAGGTTTTTTACAGATATTAGCAAGGGCGATTGTGCCTGGAGCTGATAAGATATCTAATGAAGCACAACTAAGAGAGTTTGAAAAAAATAAAGATCAATATATTCAGTTTGGAAATGAACTATTAGCCTATACAGAAGCGAATGCAAGTAATTTTAATGACTTAAAAACTAAAGCAGAAAATGGTAATGATACTCAAACTTCTGCAGGGTTATCGTTAAGTCCTGGATTACAGGCGTTATTCGAAGAACAAGGTAAAGATGCTTTTTATTTTACAATGGATGCTCTTCATGAGTTAGCTCGATATGAAGCAATGCCTTCTGGAGGTACATTACTTACTAGGGTTAAGGCTGAAATAGATGGTAACTCTAACGGTGCTGTTATACAAGCTTATCAAATGGGTGTTGAGAATATACTTAGGAAAGGCGGAGTGTTATATGAAACTAATCCTAGCACTAAGTCTCTTGAAGACTTTGAAGGCGATATAAGAGATGATGTATTTAATTTTATGTTTGGGCAAGAGCAACTTGTTAAAGAACCTAAAACATGGGATGATATCTTTGAAAAGATTAGAGATGCTAAAGGTAAAGTAAAAGAACTAATGAAATTACCTATTATGACATCTATTTATGGTCAAGATGCACAGTTTCATGAAGAATCAGCTAGAAAATTTATTGATGATAACCCTGATTTCTTTGCTAATTTAGATTATGAAGAATCTGTAGCTGATCTTACTAAATATTTAGAGGTAGCTCTTAACAACGGTCTTGGTGGAGCTTTAGCACACGCTAAATTAGCTAAACGGATGGGTAGAGTATTTAACTTTGCTGAGAGAATGGCAACTACAGTTGGTCCTAATGGATTTGAAGTTCAGTCAGGCGGTTTTGAGTATTCATTAGAAGATACTATTATGTTTGACTTTGGACCTGAAGCAGATCAGCGTACTAAACCTGCACAGATAAGCCTTATGAAAAGAGATTTTAGTGCTGCAGCAGAAGCTAAAAAGAAAAAAGTTAAAGGAGGATTTCTTTCTAATCCTGGATCTGGTAGTAAATTACGTAATCAATTTGCGGTTAATGCTACTCAAAATATAGATGCAACAATAGCTCAACGTACTATAACAGAAGTTATTGGTAATAATCCAGATAATTTAGTTATGCAAGTCTATGATGCTTTTATGGGTGATTCAGATACTTTTATTGAGTTAAAAAGCGTAGCAAATAGAGTATTTCTTGATGTTAATAAGAAGTATAACTTATTAGAATCCGAAAGAGATGGATTTAATAAAATGAAAAGGCAGATGCGAGAAGACATAGCAAAAGCAAAAGCTAGAAATGAGCTTATGGATATTGGCAGAGCAGGTAAGTATAAAGAATTAGGTAAGTTTGTTTTCTTTGGTGGATCTATTATTAGAAGAGACATGGAAGAAGGTAAAATACCTAAAGGAACTTACGACCAGATAAATATCTTAAGAGCCATGGTAAAAGAGTCGGAAGGCGGAGATCCAAATGTTAATATGACTACAGTAAAGGGTGAAGATCCTTCTGTTAAAGTAACTCCTGAAGTATTCTTAGAATTATTTAATAAATCAATCGAAATACTTAATATTGAAAATGATTTAAATAAAATGATAGCTGAAGTTAATGCAGAAAGGAAGCGATTAAGTGCACTTATAACAGATGAATACGTAGATCAATACGCATAAACAAACATACCCCACAGGGAATCCTTACGGAAACCTTGTGGGGTATTTTTATTTTACATTTTAAGACCATTATCTTTAGCCGCCTTCATCGCAAGATGTCTTTGCTTATCAGCCATTTGTCTTGCTTTACTTTCTTCAAAGCCTTGTTTAATATAACCGTTCATATTATTTGCATGAACAACATCTAGCATTGCTCTATTAAAACCTTCTTTGCCTACTAAATCAGTAGATACACCTAGCGTTTCTGCAAATTCTAAATCATTAAAGTTATTTCCTTTTTGGGCTAACCAATTTTTATTTTCCATTATATTCTCCTATTAACAGAAGAAGTAATCTGATTCGATTACTCCGTTTACATTCAAAGCACCTATTGTAGGTTGCTCACCCTCATAGCCTCTTCCAAATGGAATTGAGTCATAGAAGTTTTCTTTGTCGTATATTTTAACGAACTTGTCTCGTGCATCTATCATAAGCTCTTCTATCTTACTCGCATGAGCACTAAATGAGTCGTGTACTGCACCAAACTCACCATCCCAATCGGCTACTACAAGAGCCATATGAGCTGCATCAGAGCTATGAACAAAGTTAGGACTGATACCACACATAAACCCTCGTCTATCTGGTATATCTGTCTTCTCTCGTATCACATGCTTGAACCTTAGCTCACCGTCTGGTGTATTGAATCCGTAGCAGTCTACTTTAGCAGGTCTAGTACGATAACATTCGTATATTACTGGAAAGCCTGACTCAGATTCCCATTGTATACCACGACCTCTATCAGTACCGTATGTAGCTAGCCAATTAGATATCTCTTTATCAGCTAACCTCTGTAGGTATCTCATGGTGTCTAATGGTCCTGGGCATACCTCTTGTATAGCTCTGATCACCTGACTACTAAGCTCATCACAATCCCATGTGTTGATATCGTAATCTTTAGTGTAGCCAAACTGATAGCAGTCACTGTACATAGACTCTGACATCTTCTTCTGACCACAACTATAAGCCCTAGTCATAGCCCCTCGTTTAGCTATACCCTTCCTGATATGCTTCATAGGCATTTGTCTTTCTTCAAACCAATCAGGCATCCTTTCACATAGTCTCTTAGCTACCTGTACGTAGAAGTCATTCTGAATATCTACTGGTACAAGACCTACTAGCCTACCTGTGAGTGAGTCCTTAGACATAGCACCTAGGTGTTGCCAACCATTGTTAGCACCATCAATAGGTATAGGTAGCTGAGTATAGAACTCATCTTTACTCTGAGAGTACTTATACCACTCAATACAACAAGCCATGAATGCTATTCGTTTCTCTGCTTCTTCTGCAAAGATTCTCATCTCACCCATCTCTATTATCACATCGAGGTTCTCTTGAGTCCATCTAGCTCTGTCTTCTAGGGTCATTTTATCTACAGATATAGTGTCTAGCTCTTCTTCCAAGAGTATCTTCTTATAGTCTGAAGATGCCCAATTAGGTATTTGATCTATACTGTATGACTGATTAAATGAACAAGCAGTATGTACTGCAAGCCAGAAGTTAGCAGTCTCATCAAAGAGTCTACCCTTGGCAAACAATAACTGACTACGAGCTATATCTGCCCCTTGAAAGTTAAAGAACGGTTCGCTATAGTATAGCCTACCTCTATAGTCTGCATCTAGATAAAAGCTAAACTCTTTATCTAACCACTTATCAGCTGCAGCCATCACCTCTTTGACTTCTCTATTCTTTGAGGCTTGACGTTGATAGAGCTTAGCGTTCTCATTCTTGTCTTCTCCGCTATACTCTTCATTACTTATGAACATATCCCAGTTCTCTAGGATAGCCTTATGCACATCAGAGTTTACTACAAATCTAGTTGCTTGTAGTTTATTTATAGCTTTTACAAATGGTTTATTAAGATAGTTTAAGAACTTATGTTCTTTAGATTTATCCCAAGTCTTTATAACTGACTTACCGTTGTCTTGGAATAGTCCTTTGATTGGTGGAATCACTGTAGCACTAATACAAGTTGTTTTACCTGCAATTACTTCCATCTCACCCCACTTAGGAGTAGCATGTATGGTCACTGGCTTACGACTCTTCATATGTCCTACAGAGATAGTTAGATACCCACACATAACGAAACCTTCAATGACTAGATCACCTACTCGTACATGATCTCTGAAGTTAACGTTAGAGCTATCCCAACCTTCCACTATATATTTGCCTATTGCCATAGAGGCTTGAGTTATTGCTGACTCACCTTCTACCTTATTGCGTTTAAAGCAACGTTGAATTACCTTTCTAGCATAGGATACCATATCTTCTATTAAGAAGTCTAGCATGTCAACACCATCCGTATCTATCATACGCATGAGTTGTAAGTTACGTCTGGGTTTAACACCCAAGTTGTCTCCTCTTATTTTATTGAGGAGGTAGTCCTTTATGTCCTGCATGTATTTCTCTCTCTTTCTCTGGACTTATATTATAACATGTTTACTTCTTTTTTGCAAGTACTTTTATCATCTTTTTATTATTTAATATTGCGTATCCAACCATATCTTTCTCATACGCTTGTCCGACCACAACATTATCGATACCAGACTGTAGGATAAGCTTAGTACACTCCGTACAAGGAGAAAGCGTAGTGTATAGTGTAGCACCTTCTCCGTTCGTACTAGAACGAGCCAGCTTACATATAGCATTAGCTTCAGCATGTATAACAATAGGGAGTGTACGACCAGTTGTATTATCCTTACAATTATTAGGAAACCCTGTAGGAGTACCGTTCCAACCCATTGAAATAATGTTACCGTCTTTGACAATAACTGCTCCAACTTTAGTATCTGTATCATGAGACATCTCAGATACTCGCTGAGCGATATCCATATATAGATAATCGTATCTCTCAAGTTTAGCTTTTTCTTTAACATTATTTACTGTCATTTCCTTCTGCCTTTCTTAGCATGATTAAAGCTTCAGCTATAGAGGGTATCTTACCACCACTCTTAGCTGCATTGTTCTGTATCTTAATAAGTTTTCTCTTTATTTTCTTCATTTAATTTCACCACTATGTAATTTTTACAGTCACTTTCTGACCACTCAACAAGATATCTTACTACCTTGTTAGCTCTTAGTTGATTAATTATTTTCTCAGCATCTTCATGAGCTGGGATCATATGATTCCTTGAGTATCTTACGTTCATTGTCTTCTAGTTCCTTTATCCTATTCATTCGCATTATAGCTTGTGTACGATACATATTACGCTCCTTAGTAAGCTTATCTATATGCTTACCAAGTAGCTCTACCTCTTGACATTTCCTCATATACTCTTCAGTCATTAGTCTAACACCTCAAAGTCTAAACCATCTGTCCATGTAAGACGAGATGTATTATGATGATACTTAGCCGCACCAGCTGGACCAGTCTTACCTGTAAACCTAGACTTAAGAACAGTGAAGTTGATAGTGTTACGTACATCATCGTTCTCATCAGTCATGTTACGACTAAAACCTATAATATCAAATGATATCTGCTTAATAGAGCCTGAACCCTTGATATCATCTAGACTAGGTAGCTTACCTTCCTCGAAGTTCTTACTACCCACGAGTCCTTTTCTCAGGTGACTGATAATACCCAGCCATATGTTATGCTTCTTAGTTATCTTCAGTAGATCTGACATAACCTTATCAATGGCTTCATTACCACTATAACCTTCAGCACCTTCAGATACTGCGATAGTGATATGGTCTAGTATAAGATACTTACAGCCCATCAGAGCCATGTACTCTATCTTATCTATCAGTGACTCATCACCTACAGAACCTTGATGATCAAGTAATACTAACCTATCAGTACCAAATACTTCTTTAGATGCCTGTTCTTGATCTTCAAGTGGCACATCATACTCTTGTAGGTTCTGTCTCAACTGCATCTGAATAAACTTCTCAGCAGTATCACCAACAGACTCTTCGAGTGATATCATACCTATCTTATCTTCTGACTTGTTAAGTAAGTCTAGCACTATCTCTTTGATAACAGTAGACTTTCCTGAACCAGTACCACTAGTAAACAAGGTTATCTCACCGAACCTCATACCGTTAGTCTTATCATTGATACCTCTAAGGCAATCAGGGTATGGTATACTCTCTCTTGATTGTCTCTCAAGGTACTGTTCCCACACTGCTTCGTGACCCATGACAATACCAGCTGGGCTATAGGGTTGTGCATCCCATATAGCTTCCATGACTCTCATGTAGCCACCTTGATTGAATAGTTCACAAGGATCTTTGGCAGTACTACTAGTTACTTTGATCTTATCTATACCGATTATATTAGCAGCTTCCCTAATAGCTTTCTTACCTGCATCATCATTATCAAAGAATAATACTACTTCATCAAACGATCTGATCCAAGTCCTATTAAGGAGTAGACTCTTGAGGTTAGTTGACGAAGCAACACTGATAACTGGGTAGATTTTCTTGTATTTGTTAAGTGAAGCTTGGGCGACCGCCATCGCATCAAACTCTCCTTCCGTAATAACGAGTCTCTTGCCTCCATTTCCAAAACTTTGACTACCAAAAGGCTGAACATCTTTAAATTCTCCTACAGTTTTAAATTGTTTAGGCATAGTACGTATCTTATATGCCGTTAGTTTATTATCAGCATCATAATAAGGATAGCAGTATGCCTCTATTTCTCTCTTATCGTTGTACATAACACGAACATCGAAGTGTTCTGCTATAGCTTTAGTTATACCTCTCTCCTGACAACCTCTATGGTCACCAAGAGTTTCTTTAAACTTATTCATATCTATTACTACATTAGACATATTAGTCATCTTTATTTCCTTTCTGTTTCCTACATCTTGCACATGCACACCACATACAAAACAGAAGCCATGGTTGTCATCATACAGAGCGAACCCATCTGAGCTACCACAGTCTTCACAATTAGTTTTACCTATCTCTTTACTTTCCGTATAATCTTTTTTCTTTAGCATAACGGTTTTCCTTTCGTTTACGTCTTGCTCGTGTTGAGCGTGCATTACGCTCTCCTCTTTTGTTACCAAACAATTCATCCCATTCTTTTTCAGGTGTTATACTGTTCGTGTAAGGTGTTTTCTGTTGAATTATATTCATTGTATTCCTCTATAAATGATTTAGTTAACATCCATCTCTCACTACCGAGTGTCTTATTATAGAAGACTTTCTCGCCTTGATCATCTAGTAGTGTGAGTACTTTATGCTCTATTTGAAGTTCTATTTCTAAATAGTTTAGAGCAGATTTATCTGGTGCTTCATGTAACATAATAAAGTTATAGTCATCTTTGTTCTCAGCTACCTTTGTAGATATCTCTGAACTAGATGAAGCATAAGTCTTCCAGTTAGATTGTCTTACTCGTTTACCTTTACTGTAATTCCAATAAGACTTCTTACCTATATATCTCTTACCAGTGCTCTTCTCAATGATAAGGTATACAAAGCCTTCAGCTTCATAAGGGTTATTCTTAAATGTGACTTCCCATTGACCATTAGGTCTTGCATCATCACCAGTAGCTTGGTAAGCCTTCTGATCAAAGGCTACACACACAGTGCTATTGTTAGGGTTGACCCATACAGTCAGGTCACCCTCCCATTCTTTCTTTAATTTCATTTTAGTTCTGAGATTAGACTTACACCTTATTTCACCGTGCTCTTCAGTCTTTATACCAACCCAACCTTTACTATCTACTTTAGTAACTTCTGTGATGATAACATCTTCATATCGTTGGTGGTCTGTTATATTAGACATAACATTTCCTTTCTATATTGAGAAGAAGTCATCTGCAGTACGCAGAATATGAACACCATTAGCGGTCTCCATTAACTTCTCTTTCCAGTTTACTATACCGAACTTAGCTCGATAAGCTGCTAGTACTCTAGCCTTACGTCTATTCATTGGTACGCCCTTAAGCATCTTCTCAGCAGTCTTAGGACCAACCTTAGGTAGTCCAGGAAGATTGTCTGTTGGATCACCCTTAAGCATCTGTAACCAGTAATGCATGTCAGCACTGTCCTCATCTACCTTGTAGAACTGTTCTCTACGAGGATTATAATGATCACCGACAATACAGTCAAGGTCTTTATCAATGTGTACCACACAGAATTCCTCTTTCTTTTCAAGGAGTTCTACGGATTTAATACGTACCATATCATCTGCCTCCATACCATGAGAAGGTATTGCGAGTTCTTTCTCAACAATAAGATCCATCAATGGTCTAAACAGACTTGCATCTTCTGGAGGGTCTTTACGGTTAGCCTTATACTGTGGACATAACTTATACCTGAAGTTATCTTTACCACCACAGTATACTATCACTTCATCAGCCCATATAGGACCAACCCAGTTCTTTTCTAGAAGATACTTGTAGTTATCCAAAGCATCTTCTACTGTTTCTCTTTGCCATGCGGCTTGATAGATACAAGAGTCAGCATCTACTACTGCTATCATTGATTATGCCAAAGAGATTCTAACTCTTCTTCCAAGTCGATATCTAAATGATCTACTAAATGTCTATGCTCTAGCATATAATCTCTGTATTCATCCCAGTTTTCTGCAACGTATACAAACTCATTTGCTATTTCATAGAATTCATCTTCCATTTCCATAGCCAGTCTTTTCATTTGTCCCATAGTATTTCCTTTCTAATGAACATCTGCGTAACAGTTACCAATGACACCATCGCCATCCATGCATGTTACATTAAATTGTTTTGGTGCTTCTCTAAATGACTCAATACAAATCTCTTTGACTCGTTCTGCATCACTCTCTTTCGCTACCCATGCCATCTCATCGTGATAGAATATGACTGGATAAGCATCTAGTTTCTCTTCAGCTATCTTATTCATGGCATAACCTACTGCGGCTTTGCATGTGATAGCTTCAGCTGATTGTAGTAGGTAGTTCAGTGATTGATGAGCACTGTTAACGTATACCCTACGACCATCAAGGGCAGGAACAAAAGCATTCCCATAGCCATTCTTTGTCTTATTAAAGATGGTATCCAGCTTTGCTTTGATCTTACCCAGTCCTGGAATTGCTGATTGATACTTCGCTTTACTTGCATTACCAGCCTTATCATCTGGTTTTCCTGTAAGTATCGTACCCAGCTTCTTACCTCCTCCACCGAATAGGTAAGCATAGAGCCATCTCTTAGCATCACCACGAGTACTACCAAGGATATTAGCGTTATAAGAATGTATATCTCCACTTGTAACCTCCTCTGTAAAGTTATCGTCACCTATGTAATGACATAAGGCTCTCATCTGATTACCTGCTGAGTCAGCTCCGACTACTCGATAGCCTTCCTCACATATAAACAGTGACCTCATCTCTTTACCCCATGCAGCTTCTACACTAGGTAAGTTAGTTATTATCTCATGTCTAGCTCTGAATGTAGGTGTTCCAATGACCCACATCTTACCATGAAGTCTTTTATCTTTGACTGCCTCAAGCCAGCCCTCTAGTATAGACTTTCTAGACCGAGTGGTGTAGTATCTATCTATGTCCTTACCTATATCACCTAAGAGAGCTAAACTAGTTGTTGTTAGCTTAGGACTTGTCTTGTGAAACTCATAACCGACCTTCTTATAGTTCCAGTCATCAG
>Ga0222717_10000820_pt1 | contig 26289 bp, 34 predicted proteins | sample C33_18DmetaG_FD_165053 | JGI IMG/M metagenome (GOLD analysis project Ga0222717, IMG submission 165053) | Estuarine water microbial communities from San Francisco Bay, California, United States - C33_18D | ecosystem: Environmental > Aquatic > Marine > Unclassified | place: USA: California... | reverse complement strand
CAACCACAGTCTTTGTTGAAGAAGACCACGGACACGAAGCAAATGCAGACATGCCTGAAACAATGGAACCAGTAACTACTGAGCCAGTTTTAGATGCAGACGGATTTGTTTTAGAAACTGAGGCTCCTATGGAACCGGCTCCAGAAATGGAACCAATGCCAGAAACTGAACCAATGCCAGAAACTCCAGCAACTGACATGGCTCAAGACGACACAAACCCTCCAAGTTAAATTTTTGACTTGAACCATTAGGGCGGTTTTATATCGCCCTTTTTCATCTATATAATTTCTATCCTTACTATAAATAGTTGCTGTAATAAAGGCTGGTATAGCTCAGTAGGTAGAGCAACTGATTTGTAATCAGTAGGTCGTCAGTTCGAACCCGACTACCAGCACCATTATTACACGGACCCTACTAGTAGGGCAAATAAAAACGTTGCAATAGCAACAGGAAGGATATTATGGTTAAAGCAAAAGCAACCAAAAAAGCAGTAGCAAAAAAAGTTACAAAAAAAGTAGCAACTAAGAAAAATGAAATCGTAGAAATTGATTTTGATTGGACAAAAGTTGGAGAGAACGTTCAAAAGAACGCAGAGCAAATCAGCAAGAACATTATGAAGAATGCTGAAACAATTGGCAACAATATTGCTAGAAACTCTAAAGCAGTTGGTGATAGAATGACTGCATACTTAAACAGAAACCTTTAGTATTAACAAGGGGCGGTAGCTCAGTTGGGAGAGCGCCTGGTTTGCAACCAGGAGGTCGGAGGTTCGATCCCTCTTCGCTCCACCATTTAAGGAAGATAGATGGAATTAAACAAGTTAAATTATGAATGGGATAATCAATTAATTGATCATGACCATGAAAAATATAATTGGCGTCAGTATTTTATAGATGCTGTACAGGAAAAATACCCACAAGTAACTGAACTTGAAAAATTACATGAAGTAATGGACCCAAATGAGATTAATGATTTTGTTTGGGACGTCCAACGCATCTGTAAAACAGAAGAGTTTGCTAGAAAGTTAGACGACTTTGTAGAGGACATTGCAAGACCTCGTTTAGGCGGTTCAGACTTTATGGTTCAGGATGTAGTTGGTGTAAGGGTAGTTATACCCAATCAAGCCAAGCATGGCAGAACATTAAATTTCCATCAGGGTATATGGTTTGGGCATGGTCCAGGTATGTTTAGTATCTGGAGTCCAATTACAGAAGCATGGGACTCTAATACTATGCAGATACTTCCTTGGCAACAAAGCAGAATGATTACACAAAAGACTTATGATGAGCAATTGAGTTATCAGGAAATACAAAAGTTATGTTTAGATCACAGTATTCCGTGTACTGCATCTCCAGGCCAAAGTTGGTTGTTCCAACAAGGACATCTACATGGTAATATAAACAACGAAACAGATATTACTCGTTGGAGTTTTGATACCAGAGTGTTAGTTAAAGGCGGCAATTACGGCAGACGTAGACCCGGCGGATATTTTAGATTACATGGAGAATATAGACAACCGTTAGACAACATTGATACAAATAAAACATGGATAAATTATATAGACATGAATAGTAGATTTTGTGAAACTACACCGTTCTTTGTTACTAGTATGGTTATGCAACAATTTTGTAAAGATGTTGGTATTGTGCCGGCAGACTATCCATTAGAATTAAGTTTTTGTCATTGGGAACCAATGTTAGAAGACTTTATTAAAGATCCAAATATTCATGGCATACTTTTTCCTAGTATATTAGGAATCACATACGATAAACAGAGAAGAGATGAGCTTATTGATCTTGCATTAGCAAATAATACCGATCTTTTATTTGTTGACGAAAGGATATTGTTAAATAACGACAAGGAAAGAAAGTATTTAGATAAAATATTTGAATACATAAATGATGAAGAAGACCCAGACTTATTACTAGGACACACAAGATAAAAATGGCAAAGAAAAAAACTACAAAACAACCTAAACAGGTACAACAGACACAACAGGCAACTGATGATGTAATGTTTAATCTGTTAGACTCCAAGATAGAGATACCGTTGGGTTTACTAAGAGAAAAACATATCTTTATTGCAACACCTTGTTATGGTGGACAAATTGGAGAGCCATATTTTAGAAGTATGATGAGACTTGCTATTTTATGTAACAAATACAATATACAGTATACTGTTAGTACATTAGCAAATGAAAGTTTAGTTACTAGAGGTAGGAATACACTTAATAGTTTCTTTATGGAAAATTCATCAGCAACACATTTATTTTTTATAGATGCAGACATTGAGTTTAATCCAGAAGATATTTTAAGAATGGTTGCATATGACAAGCCAGTTGTTGTGGGTGCATATCCTAAGAAAGCATTAAACTGGACTAGTATTATTAGTGCCGCAAGAGCAGACGATTCAGAAACAGAAGAAACAATTGAAGGGCATAGTTCAAACTATGTTGTAAACTTTGATTTCCTAAAAGACAAAGACGGTAATAATACACCACAAGTACAAATAGAAGATAACTTAGTTAAACTTAAAGACGCTGGTACAGGTTTCATGTGTATTAAGAAAGAAGTTATTCAACAGATGTTTGATGCACATCCTGAAATGAAGTATGTAAATGATATTAATGTAGATCAAAAGTTTGAACCATTCATGTATGCATTATTTGATACAATGATAGATCCAGACAGCAGACGTTACTTATCAGAGGACTATATGTTTTGTAGAACATGGCAAAATATGGGCGGAACAATTTATTTAGATCCTAGAACAGCACTTAACCATGTTGGACATTATACGTTCAGAGGAAACATTAGAAAACTATTTACAGGTGAAAATAACTACAGCAGGAAACAAGAGGTACAAAGTAATGGCAAAACAACAACCTAAAAAAGAAGTAAGCGATTCAGTAATATCAGTATTACTACCCACAAGAGGTAGACGTGAAGTACTGAAAACAAGTGTACAGGGTTTGGTTGAAAAGGCCAACCAAAAAGATAAAATTGAAATACTATTTGGTATAGACGAGGATGACGAAGGCATAACTGAGTATATCAAAGATGACTTGGCTCCTTTCTTTAATGAACATGGCATAGAAGCAAGAGCTAGTGTGTTTAAGCCATTAGGATATGAGAACTTACATATATACGTTAATACTTTGGCTGGGGCGGCAACAGGCGATTGGCTATTCTTTTGGAATGATGATTGTGTTATGGTCACAGAAGGCTGGGATGATGTTATTAGACAACATGATGGCGAATTTAAACTATTAGGACCTAAAGATAATCACGAAGGACATCCTTATGCTATATTACCTATAGTACCTAAAGATTGGTTTATACTAATGGGACACCTAAGTCAAAACGCACAGAACGATGCTTGGTTAAGTCATATTGCATACATGTTAGATATCTTTGAAAGAGTAGACTTTGAGTTTATTCATGACAGAGCAGATATCACAGGCAACAACGATGACGAAACTTTCCAAAACAGAAAGTATATGGAAGGTAATCCAAGTGACCCTAAGGACTTTGGCCATGCAGATATGCAACAGGCAAGAGTCAGCTCAGCGGCCAAAATAGCATGGTACCTAGATAAAATAGGTAAACATTCAGACTGGTGGGATAAAGTTACTGCAAACGAGCAAGACCCATTTGAAAAAATGAAGTGGGCAGATGGTGTTAAGGGTGCAGGGCAGTTAGCATCTGTAGATGAACGACAAGAACTACCTGACGACACAATTATTAGCCTATAATACTTGACAAGTACATAAATTTTGCTATAATATACTTCTAAACTGGAGTAATATTATGGCCACTCATGCAATGATAGACATAGAGACACTAGGCACTGAGCCTGGAAGTGTAGTATTAAGTGTGGGTGCTGTAAAGTTTGACCCATTTAATAACATAGAACCCAATAACGGCAAACATTGGATGTTAGACGTAGATGCACAAACTAATGTTGGTAGACTCGTAGATGAGAGTACACTAGCATGGTGGGGTAAACAAGAACAAAGTATCCAGGACAGAGCATTTTCAGATGAAGGTAGAACTGACATAGAGCCTTTTATGAAGGACTTAAACGGTTGGTTAGTTGGCTGTGATACTATATGGTGTCAAGGCCCACAGTTTGATATGGTAATTTTAGAGGATCTGTTTAAAACATTTAACCATCATATGAATTGGTTTTTCTGGCAAGTAAACGACTGTAGAACTTTATTTAAGATGATGCCAGTAGACCCTCGTAAAGCAATACAGGAAAATTTACATGACGCTCAGGCAGATGCACATTGGCAAGCCGTATGTGTTCAGAAGTTTTATAAAGATTACAATATTTTACCTAGATAATAAGAGGGCTCACGCCCTCTATAATTAAAATACCTTAGAAGCAATGTTGTCAAACGACCCTGCTTTCATCATAGTATCAAATTTCTTTAAGTATTCCGATGCATAACTGCGAGTTAGCATGGCTACTTTTCCTATTGGATTCGCCATCTTTTTCTCCTTTTTGAGTGTAACAACTGTATTGTACTTTACATTATCACTGGTGTGAACTGTAAATTCCTTGTAACTTATGTTACAGTTGTGTTACATTTTTATTTATCTTTTCTACACATTTATTTGCCTTTTTAATGAATAAAGGCTTGACAATATACAAAGATTTGCTATACTAGTTGTATATTAAATATTTAGGTAGGAGTAAATATGAAAACATTAGTAATAAACACACAGTATAGAGAGAACTATGCCGCTCATAATGAAGATTTTGTTGAAGGTGTATCTTTAGACTATTGGAAATTTAAAGGCGGTAGTACATATTTTGTTACCGACTTAACCGAGAGCCAAGTTGCTAGAATAGAAGCAAAAGGTATCCCAAATTTATCTAACTTAATTGAATACAGCAATGCTGGTTCTCAAGAGTATATTCTAGACTACGAAGTTAGAGAACTTGGTAAGAATGGCGACGGCAAAGGACCAATTTGCGAGCCATGGGAAACTCCAATACAGTTTTACTATTCAGATAGTGAATGGAAATGTAGAACTCATCATACATATGGTGAAGATGAATATATTGCAAAACCTATTATTGGTAAAGCAGAGCAATGGACTCCAAGGGAAGGCGGTGATAGGAAAACTGGTAGTTATACATGCCAGTATAAAACACCAAATGGCTGGTTTGATCAAGCTCATCCTCAACTTAAAGAAGAAGTTGAAAATGCAAAAATGGAGGCGGTGTAATGATTACAGAAAGAAATACAACTGTCCTTGCTAGTAAATATGAACCTACAAAGAATATGAAAAAGTTTATAGAGAAATGTACTGGTGCTAAATTAACTCCAGTAAAAGGTAAAGAAGATGCTTTTTGGATATCAGGGGATAAAAGAGGCAATTACTATGAGCAAAAGTATTACAAAATAGTTTTTGGTTTTGTAAATCAGGTATCATATACCCCAAACAGATCTGAGAAGTCAGGCTATGGATTTGACATCCAATCAACAGGAGATCTTAATGGTTGGCAGTTAATGGGCGAATATCGTAAAATGATTAAAGAAGCAATGGCAAATTATAAAGAAAAGAATGCCTAAAAGGCTTGACAATATCTTAAAAAATGCTATACTATATGTATATTAAATAAACGGGAGTAATTAATATGACAAACTTAAACACAAAAAACCAAAGCAAAGACAAAATTGTATCTACATCAGGTTACAGTATTGGATCTTTTACTTGCTACAACGCAAATAACGATGATAGTGCTACTATCCAACTTACTAGTTTAGAAGAAATGTGGTATGGACACGAAGAAAACATAGACCACCCAGAAGGTTCAGAATACCCAGTAAGTATAAATGTTCCTCACATGAAGGTGATGAGAGACAGAGTTGCTGATAGTGTTCTTAATAGAACTGGTATTGATATTAGAGATTTTGATAGCATTATACATGCTACAACATCTCCTGGTAGAGACAAGCAAGGTAACATTATCGAACATGGTAATGAAAACATTATTAGGAACGTATAATGAATCCTTGGAATATAATACAAAAACTAGAGAGCAATAATAGTTCTCTATTTAAGCAAGACGTAATTGAGCAGGAAATGGATTCAGTATTCATTTTAGGTGCTACAATGTGTCTTGACCCATTAGTTACTTTTGGTGTTAAGCAAGTTCCTTTTAGTGAGCAAGACGGTGATGGTATTAGTTTAGATGAGTTTAGAGCTCTTGCTGAACAACTAATTGAACGTACACTAACAGGACATGCGGCTCGTGATGCCATACAGGCACTTTGCGATAAAGCAACTAACGAGCAATGGAACGATTGGTACAGACGAATACTAATCAAAGACCTTCGTTGTGGTACTGGTGCTAAACTTATTAACAAAGTTAAAAAAGATACTATTCCACTATTTGGTTGTATGTTAGCACATGACGGTGCTAAACATCCTAAGAAGATTGCTGGAGTATGTTATATTGAATACAAATACGATGGCGTTAGAGTTATTGCTATTGTTAAAAACGGTGATGCTACATTGTATTCACGTAATGGTAAGTTGCTAGAAAACTTCCCACATATTAACGAAGCATTAAGTAAGCCAGAATTTGAAGGGCTAGTATTTGATGGCGAAGTAATGAGTGATGATTTTCAAACACTTATGAAGCAAGTACATAGAAAAACTGGTGCTCAAACTGAGGATTCTTATCTTGCTGTATTTGACATGCTAACATTGGAAGAGTTTAACGAAGGCGGCACTAGAATGTCTGCTATTGATAGACGTGATAGGCTAACTCAGTTAAGCAGTTTGTTTAACTACAGAATACAGTTAGTTGAAGCAACACTTGTTAACCTTGACTTAGACGAAGGACAAGCACAATTCAAAGACATGAACAAACTTGCGTTAGACGAAGGCTATGAGGGTCTTATGATTAAACCTGTACATGAAGGTTACAAATGTAAACGTAGTCATGCTTGGTTAAAAATTAAGCCGTTTATTGAAGTAACACTTAAAGTTATTGCATTAGAGGAAGGCACAGGTAAAAACGAAGGCATGTTAGGTGCTCTTGTTGTTGAAGGTGATGACGATGGTAAGTTTTTCCATGTAAACGTGGGTAGTGGGCTTACTGATGACATGCGTAAGGATGTTTGGTCAGCACAGGATAGTGTTATTGGACAGTTAGTTGAGATTAGAGCTGATGCGGCAACGCAAAGCCAAGACGCTGACGATGTTTGGAGCCTAAGGTTCCCAAGGTTTAAGACCTTTAGAGGTTTTGAACTAGGTGAGAAACTGTAATGACTACTAAGCAAAAGAAACAAATTAATAATTTCATACAGTCTACATTAAAAATTGTAGGTTGTACATTTTTGTTCCTTGGTATGACTATGGCATTAGGCGTAAATCCTCACATGGAACTTACTTCTTACTTGCTGTTATTTGCTGGTACTCTAATGATAATAATACATAGTTTTAGAGATAACGACCACATGTATTTGCTAGTATCAAGTGCAGGATTTGTACTTGTTGGCGGTGCATTCTTAGACACAGAAACAGCAATAATGATCGCTAACAATTACGGCATTGCATTAACCGAAGAACAAGGCTGGTTTGCAAAATACGGTAAAGTATTTGTAGAAATTATTAAAGCAGTTACATAATAAATAATACTGTGGGACAATATACTGATAAAATAAATGCTATAGCAGAAGACTTTGCTGTAATAGACCATTATGAAAGTTTGTCAGCCTTAGAAGCCCGAGACGGAATGATGATTATACATTACAATCATGGTGGTAAACAAATTACATTTAACAGAGATAGCACCTATGAAGAAACGTCAGGAAAGGCAGGAGAGGTAATTATTATTCCTGCTTTAGACCAAGACTACATAAATTTAAAAGAGAGGTACACATCAGACACCTGGGGTTCCAGAATAGGAAAATGGTGGAAACGTGTTACTAATAAAAAATATAACCCTAACACATGGTGGATTGACAACGATTAACTTTATGTTATACTAGAAGAAATTAAAAAATATGCAAGATAAAAAAAGAACAGAAGACGACCAGGTTAATATACAAGATGTTTGTAAACATTTAGACATCGGGAGATATGACTTAATAGAACTTTCAGCCTGGGTAGCCAGAGCAGAAAATTTAAGACCTGTAGAAGCATTAAAAAAATTATTAACTATTGAATCTTTAGAAGTTTATATTAAAGAACTAAAAGAGAAATTAGTTAAAGAAGAGTTTAACAAAAAGTTTTGAGGAGCCCGTGTGGTATTTCGTAAATTGGGTATGGCAGAAAAAGTGAAAAGTGTCGCAAACATATCACTCCATATAAATTCCCTAAGTGTACCGCTCCTCACACCTATTTATCAATAGGGGGTTGAAAGCCTCGGGTAAGGGACAGGTTCACGAAACAACACCAGTCCACAATTTAGTACACGACATGAGTGTAGACTGTGAACCATCCCTCCAGTTTTTTGCCGCATTCGTCTAGTGGTTAGGACACCGGGTTTTCATCTCGGCAACAGGAGTTCGATTCTCCTATGCGGTACCATCTTATAGGCTATAAATATATACATGATAGTAATCATATATCCTACTGGCACAAAACGAAGTGTGCATCTAAATCACTTTGTTGTTGAAGCAGAAAAAGCCGATCCTGAATGTAAAGTAATTTCATCTGAAGAATTTTCACTGACTCAAATAGATAAATGGCCAGATAATACTAAATTTATTATCCGAGTAGGCTCCCATTACATAAATGAAGTGTTGCCCGTATTACGACGATTGTGGCATAAAGGAATGTATACTATTTTCCCTAATGTACCTGCTATTAATACATGTTCAAATAAAATCTTATTCTGGCAAGCATGTCTTAAAAATAATATAGAAGTACCAATGACTAAGATATTTACAAAGGAAGGTGATGATCATATCCCTTATACGTCCACAGATTTTACAGAGTTTGGAGATTGTGTAATTAAACCTAGTATTGGCTCCCTGGGTAGTGGTATATACTATTGTAAATCTAATGAAGTTAAAAATAAAATATCACAGATAATTGCTAGTGAAGACGAATTTTATAATAACTGTGATATAATTGTACAAAAGGAAATTAAAAACAAAAAAAATATACCACAAAGCATAAGAGTATTTTGTTTTAATGGTGAGCCTACTGTAAGTATTACCTTAACAAATACAAAAGAACTACACGACAAAGCAGACGCAAGCCTTAAAGTAAAGCCTGAAGTGTTATATAACGAAGACGGAGAAGTTATAGACAGCATAGGAACAGATTTAGACTTTGAATCAGTATCTAATCTAAATAGAGGTGGTGTTGCAGGACCGTATTTTCCTTCTGATAAATTAAAGCAAATATGCAGAAACGTATGTAAAGCAACAGGTATAGAGTTTACAGCAATAGACTTTATACAAGATGAGTTAGATAATTTTATATGCTTAGAAGCAAATATATCTCCTCATTTAATTAGAGCGTTTATGATTTATAAAGGCAGGGTTAACCATGCAGAGATGATATGTAATCATCTTCTTGACAATTCTAATAAAGACAGTATAATATTATGATGAGTGTACTAATAAACGGAAGAATTAAAAACAAGAAAAAAGTTGAAGATTTTGTTTATAACACTTTATTTGATCTTATGCCCAGACTGAAACGTACTGTGTATATAGATATTGATGTAGTAACAACATGTGATGCAGGTAATTCTGCATTATGTTGGGGCGACAATGAGGAAGTGCAGATAGAACTAGCACGTGAATCTAATGGTAAAAAATTTACTCTAGAGGAAATGATGTTACACTTAGCTCACGAACTAGTACATGCAAAACAATTTATTAGAGGGGAGTTACATCCTGGTTTAAAGAATTGGCGAAATGTAGACTACTCAAATACATCATACAAAGACACCCCTTGGGAAAAGGAAGCATACTTACTCGAGGATGAAATTTTAAATAAATATTGGAAATAAAATGGCAAAAGCAAGTAGAAGAAAACAAAATAAATCACTTATTAATGGTACTGGTAGAAAAAGTACATCAACTGGAATTGGTGGTAGAGGACGCAAAGTAAAAATTGCTATGTCTACTATGAACAAAGGCAAAAAAAGATGTGTGAAAGCATATAGAGGCCAGGGTAAGTAATAAGGAAAAAGCCTTGGTATGATACAATATCCCTTTTGGGTAAATGATTTTGACAGAGTTAAGGATCATAGACTTACCCACCCAGACGTTGCAAAAATATTTGAGCAACCTGTAGCATTCTGGTATGGCGCCAAGAAGAATAAAAATGCTAATAAAAATTTAGATAAAAGTTTAAAAAGGCTTCTTAAAAGGACATTGCCTTGCCTGCCTTACTTCGTGCTATACAACTTGCCTAACAGAGACATAGGCCAATACAGCAAAGGTGGTGCCACTACGGCAACTGAATACTTGCTATTCTTACAGGAGTTCTGTTTGGGTATTAAAGAGCATAAGCCTATAATAATATATGAGCCTGATGCACTACCACATACCACTATTATGACGCCCACAGACGCTCAGTATCGCATTAATCTAATGAAGGAAGGTATAAACATACTAGCAGACGAAAGTGATGCATTAATATACATAGATGTAGGACATAGTAATTGGTTAAGCCCAGAACAAGCATCAGAACTAATTTCCAGTGTGTCTAACAACAATATAAGAGGGTTTAGTGTTAATGTTAGTAACTACAGAAGCACACAGGAAAGCATGAAATGGGCTTTAAAGGTATGTGAATATAACGATGACTGGAACTTTATTATAGATACTAGTCGTAATGGTAATGGTCCACATGGCAATGATTGGTGTAATCCTCCAGGCAGACATGTTGGTAAACTGCCTACATGTGATACTGGCGAGCCTAAATGTGATGCTTTTTTATGGGTAAAGATACCTGGTGAGTCAGACGGAAAAGGTAATGGTGGTCCCAGAGCTGGTAAATTTTGGCCTGAGATGGCTACTGAGTTAATTAAGGATATTAACTAACGCCGGAAGGATCTTCAACATCAACTGTTTCTGGTTCCTGTGGCATATCCCCTCTTGGTGAATTTAGTTCAGCATCTAAATAATTTCTAGCACCGTCTAAATAACTTTGTGCCTTAACTATTTTAGCCTGCCACCAATGTGGGAAATCTGAATCAGGTAAATCTTTTAACATTTTATGCATATCAATAGATGCTTTTCCTATAAGGTATAAGTTTTTCATCAACATACCTCTTTCGTTATCTACATGACCTATTGCTTGTTTTTCAACGTCGCCTTCACCAGTGTCTGATTTATAATCAACTCCAGGCTCTCCGTCTTCGTTTACTATTCCTGCTAATTTTTGTAATCTATCTATTTCGTTCATATTAGTATTTATCTAAATCGTTTAAAATATTTTTTAAAGGTAGTAGTCTTTGTAGCATTTTCCTGTTATGATTATAATAGCCTAATGCTTTTGGACTATTAAGTATATCCATTAAATCATCTAAGCTCATATTTGCTATGTGATCTATTAAATGAAAGTCTCTCTTTAAACCTTCTGCATTTACTTTGACACGTCTTTTTTGCACATCGAACAAATCTGCAAATGTTTTATACCCTAAGTCGTGTAATCTATCGTCCATATGAGGTATACCTAAATGTAAATAAGGCAACCCATACCAAAAGTTTTTATATGTCTTTTCTGATAGGAAATAATTATGCTCATGTTGTTTAGTATCTCCAAAAAAGGAATTGGGATCGTCTCTCCATGCAGTAGTCTCAACTACAATATTTAATGCTGTTTTAAAAACATCATCGTGTAACTTCCATTCATCTTCTCTCCATTCATTATCATAGTTGATTGGGGTGATATACTCGTCAAACTGTATAGGAATATTTAAGTATATTAATGCAAATTTATCATCATCAGTCCAGTCTCTATCTATACCTTTACTATGCCAAGCATACAAAGACTTTTCATTATATTTTTTATATATAAAATATGCATGTACTAGTTTTCTCAAAAACCTAGCATTCTTTTGCATGAGACTAAAATGCTTTTCTACCTTTCTCTCATTTATAGCAGGTGGTGTTCTTTCAGCTCGTATCTGGTGTGCAACAAAACTGCTAGAAAAACCATCATAAGAAAATATTTCAAAGTTACAATCAATTAAATGCTTTCTATCTTTAAAGAAGGTATCAGCAAATCTGTTTGCTGGATTAAATGAAGTAATAATTTTTATACGATCTGCACTTATCTTTTCCATTATTTTTTCTAAAAAGTCGCAAAAAGGTGGGTTAACAAAGTCTTCTATAATACTATCTAATACCAGTATGTTTTTATCATTTGCTAATACTAGATCTAAAACTTGTTGTACAAGCACATCATCTACATGTTCTTCTCTCTGGTTTCCTGCATAAAAGAATATCAAGCAAGGATCGTTTGTGTGGTCTACAAACCGTGCATTTAAGTTATGGGATTCGTTAAAGAATTTTATGTGTCCAAACGTGGACTTATAATCTATTATATCAGGTGTAGACAGGAATTTATCATATATAGGTAGCATAAAGACTAACTGTTAGTGTGTTTTATCTAACTATTTAGTCCTGCTAACTGTTTAAGCTCTGCCATTGCGGCTTCTAGGGCCTTATGTGAATCATCTTCAATTGACTCTTCTTGGCTCATTTCATCACCTGCCATGTCGTCTGCATTCTTATCTGCACTAAGTTCTTCTGCGGCTGGTTCTAATACTTCTTCTCTATAAAGCATAAACATTTCATCATAGTTATCTTTATGTAGGAAGTCTGGTGCAATATGTTGTTGGATGTCATCAATTATGTTTTCTTCTTTTTGTCCTACATAATCCATAAGCTCATCGTCATCCATGTCTCTTATGGAACCTTCGTCTTCCATAGTTACTGACTCTGAACATCCGCAACTTGCACATGCATGTAATATCATTCTTTGCTTACCACATTGAGGACATTCTTCATGCTGGTCTGTACCTTCATCTGTCTTATGTTTACCAATATATTTTTTGTATGCTGGTGAACCATCGTCTCTAGGCTCGTCTTCAGCATTGTCGTCATTTTGCATTCCTTCCCAATCATCTGCAAACTCTGGATGTTCTTTAGCAAACTCTTCTTTATCCATGCTATTTGCATCTTGGTGTATATCAGACATTCTGCCTTCTTCTATTGATGGTTGATCAAACTGAATACTATCAAATATATCATCTATCTTCATATCTGGTACTCCTATCTTCATCAATGCGGCATCTACTTTGCCGTATATTTCAAAGTTATGCATAAATTTGCCTGCTTTGTCTTCATCATTAGCAGACATTTGATCAAATACTGCCATAGCAAATGCTGGGTCTGTATTTTGTTTTATTCTTGTTTCTAAATTTTCTAAATCTTTAGCAGAAAGATTCATACTTGCAATCTCTTTTCTTTTCTGCTGTAATTGTGCAATTCTGGCTTTGTTTGCTTTGTCTCTTCCTGCAGGAGACATTCTATCTCTAGCATCTTTAGTAAGTTGTGCCGCTTTACCACCACCTTTTGCTAATAAACTGCCTACTTTTTTAAGGAAATTTTTACCATCTGATTGTGCAAACTTGGCTGTTGCACCTGCGGCATTACCGATTGCTTTTGCGGCCGCTCCAACTCCAGATGCTATACCACTAGCGGCTTTGCCCATCATTGATGCTTTTTGATCTTTTTGTTTAGGTTCGTTGTTTATAATATTTACAACACCTGTTTTAGGTGCTTTAGGCTTTCCTGCCGCCATTGCTCCTATCTTTTCTCCCCATCCTGCTTCTAGCAGTCCTAACTCATCACTAGATAGATCTTCAATAAATGCTGTAAAGTCTGCATCATTTACATCTTCTAATAAATCTGAAAGTATCATGTTTTCATCTAGACCTTCTACAACGCCATAGTCCATTCTGATTTCTGATAAGTCTAAATCTTCTGATTGTTTTGGTTCATCTTCATATTCTGAATCATCACCGGCAACTAATTCCATTTCTTTAATTGCTTTCTTAACTAACTCCATTGCAAATCTTTTATTATCATCGTCAAGGTCTGTTAAGTTTCCACCTTCTCTTTTTCCTAAAATATGTATAATTTTATTTAGTTTCTCACTTGCGGCTAAACCATTATCGTCTGCAGGAGAAATTCTTTCATTTATTTCAGCAAGTAAATTTGCTGGACTTTTTAGTAATGCTTGTATAAACTGTTCTCTTTTAACTTCAGGATCGTTTGCATCAACACCTTTTGGGAATCTGTTTGCAATACTATGAAATGCAGTACTTTTACTAGGTGGCGTAAATTCTAAGTCTTTTACTTCCACATTAGATTCAAATTCTACAGGTGCTGACTCATCAACATTAAGTCCTGCAAGTTTTTTAATTATGTTTAAATCTTCACTCATTTTATTTCCTGCTATTTTATTATATACAAGGTTGAATACATCTTCATTGTATTCTTTAAACTGCCTATCAAAAATTGATTTGGCTGACTCCCTGTCTGGGCTATCTTTTAATGCATTTCTAAATGCACTTGCACTTTCCACTTCACCTTGATCATCTTCGATATTAGGTACTTCAAATAAGTAACCTCGTTTATCCATTGTGAGTGGGTTATCTGCCATACTATTTATCATTTGATAGTACTTTGGATCTATATCTCCAGTCTCTTTATTAGGCCTAATTTTCATATCTAAGCCAGTTTCAGGATCTATATTAGTCATTGCAAATCTAGTAGACATGTCTTTTTCACCTACAGCAAATATTACTACTGTATCACTATGATCAAAGTTCTTGTAAAAAGTATGTACATAAGGTTGCCCTGCTTCTAAAACATTGTTAGGATCTATGCCTTGTGCTGTTGCAATGGCTTGTTTTTCCTTAAATGTAAAAGGTGAGTCTTCTGCTACTTTGTTTGATGTGCCAATATATACTTGATAGTCTGGAAATTGCTTTTTAAGGTAGTCGTATACTTTCACATGATGCGAAAGCATTGGTTGGAATCTTCCTGGATATATAACTACCTTATTCATAGTTACTATTTATCTTTCTGAGGGGTGCCAAATACCAATATCGCCTATCTCTATATGCTTAGGCTGTTCTATTATCCATTTAACTGTATTTGCTACATCTTCTGGGGATAACATGTTTACCTTATTAACTAATCTAGCAATTAAATCTGTATGTGTGTAACCTGGATTAATGTTTGTAATTCTACATTTTTTTGCTGTAAAAAGTTGTTTGTCATATATTTCATTAGCAAGTTTAGTTTTAGCATCATTATAACCCTTACTGCTTCTAAAATTTGTTGTAAGATGAGGCATGTTTGGATTGTATGGATAGTATTTGCTTTTGCTACCAATGTTTATAATAATCTTATATGGATTATCTTTCCATTGTTCAAAAAATAAATTAAATAAATTTAGTTGATCATCGGTATTCATTCGGTATGCATTATTAATAAATACATCACACCCAATACTAGCAGTAATAATTTTTTTGGGTTCCTTTATATTAAAACCGTTACTTCTGCTAAAGCCAATTACATCGTGATCGTTAGATAAAACATCGTAACATGCTTTGCCTATACCTTTACTATGTCCTGTAATTGCTATTTTCATTTAAATAAATCTTGTATATTTTGTAATTTGTATGTAAAACTTTTATCATAATCATACACATCAGCATATGGTTTATGATCAAAGTCGTCTTCTAAACAATATACTTTACCAGGATATTTTCCTAGTAGTTCTTTTATACACAAATTGCTTTCTAATAGATCATGAGACTGACTATTAAAATCTTCCTGTGTAATATCTATAAAAGTCTTATCTTTTGCCTCTACTCTGGGTAGATGCTGTTTTAACTTTTTACTAATTATAGCACTATATACCTGAGCAGTCGAGTCTTTTCTATACAGGTATGCAATAGTGTCTGCTTCTTCTAAAATACCTTCTGTTACATGATTAGGTGTTTTAAGTATTTGATGTGATAATAGTTTGCAAGATACAACGTCTGACTTTTTCCAAGACTGTAGTTGACGCTCATAAAAATTATCAGTATCACTGTTTAGTTTTACTAAACTATTATTTTTTACATAAACTGTACCCTTTCCAAATCCTGGGAAAAACTCATACATTCTTCTACTGTTAAGTATTTCATCATAATTAAAATCAATATTAAATTTTTTTGCTAAGTCACGAACAACAAAAGATGAGCCTGCTCTAGCAGTAGATACTAATACGAATTTCATACTCTTACTTATGTAATTTTAAATGTGGTGGTTACCACTTTCGGCAAGACCAATAACGTGCTTTTGTCTTTGGTCCTGGATTGCTACAGTTATGTCTTGCTCTAAAACTCTTTCTGGCTTTAGGGTTTGATTTTCTGATACGCATTGTTTTACGTTTTGCTGATGTGCCACCGTGTCCAAAGTTTACTTTTTTAACATTTCCTGTTTTAGGATCTTTTACATAAACTTTAAACTTCTTAACATCGCCTCTGGTAGGCTTGTTTAGTTTAACTGTACGTCCTTGATACTCTGCTTCAAATGTATATTCTTCATCTTCACTGTAGCCCAATACTCCAAACTCTTCGTGGAAGTCTTGGTTGTCTTCTAATGTAATTTCTTCTTTGACTTTATTTTTTTTCTCTTCTTGGTCTTCAGCATGTTTCATGATAATTGCATGTCTGTCATCGTCCATGTGTAAACCACGGTCTCTAGCAATCTCGCTCATTTCGTGATCTAGTTTTTCCATGGATAAACCACATGCTTTTGCGTATGCTTCTTCATCATGTATCAGGTCCATCAGTTTGGTGTAAAAATCGCCTTCACCTTCTTTGATGTCTTCTGGACGATGGGGTCTACCACATGCTTTACATATTGGCATACCACATTCACATCCACAATCACTGGAGTCATGATATTTTGTTTTGCCTTCTGCTAGTCTAACACCATAAATCATTTTAGCAACATCTTTAACCATGTCTGCCATTTCTGTATTTGTGCTTTCTAGTTCAGCATATAGTTCTGCGGCTGACATTTCAGTCCAGCGATTCTCATCACCTAATGCTTTAGCAATCATTTTGGATACTGCTACTTGTGAAGCATCTGACTCTGAATCTTCATGTATGTCATTAAATAAACTACCAAAAAAACCTGGCTTTTGTTTTTGTGCCCTTGGATTGCCAGGTGCTGTTTTGTTTCTGGCTTTAATCCTTTGTTTCATTAGATCATTACCTATTTTAGTACCTTGTTTGAATACTGATGGCTGTTTAGGATTTACGATAGGAGGTAGTGCTTCCATTCCGTCATCAGCCCTAAACATTCCTATATTTTTTCCTGTTGTATCATTTTTAGGTCCCTCATTTGGATAAAATTTATATATTTTACCATCAAGTCCTTTATATCCTTGTAAGTCTAATGCTTCTAAATCTTTTAAATTTTCATCTACTGATTTAATACCAGAAAGTTTTTTAATTTCTTTTATATGGTCTATGTCTAAATCTTTTTTAGCATCTGATATAACATCATTTTTACTTAATACATCTTTTGGACTTTGTGTAAAGTTTTCAATAGGTTGTCCACCTACTTCTGTTTTATTTAATCCTAGGTCTTTTAAGGTAGCATGGTCAACTAATTGGCCCATTGAGAACTCTAATTCATCATTAGTATCGTAATTATTTTCATAACCATTAAAATGTTTGACTATGTATTCTACCATAGCATCATGTATTATTGTTCGCTCTTTACTTTCGTCTATATCTTCTTTTTTCTTTTTATCTTTTTCTGGCTTGTCGTGTTTATCGATTGTTTTAGTTCCAAATGTATCTTCTATTCTGCCTTCTGTTGCTTCATCTGGAAATGCTATTTGTTTTGCCTTACCGGCTAACTCTGAAGCCTTTGCTCTACCTAATGTTGGATAGTCTGCTCTTATCTGTTGGACTATCATTCTAGGATCATCCATGTTAGGCATCATTTTTGCGGCTTGTTGTATTACAGCATCGTCGCCTGGGTAGTTGTCTTTTGCTTGTTTTCTTTCTGCGGCACGTTTGTCTTGCTTGATAATTTCTGCCCAGTTAGGTAAACCGTCATCATTTTGATTTAGCTCACCACCATCACATCCAAAGTTACCCCAGCCATAACAACTGTCTTCACCGTTTTCTTCATCACCGTCCATGCAACTGCTACCACTACACTCAGGACATATACCGTCTATTACGGTATCACGTTGCCAATCATATCTGCAATCGTCAATAGCATCTATCATATCTCGGTATGCTTCTTTTCTTTGTTCGGCATCATAGTAATCATCTGGTGTACCAATCATATCGTCTGATAAATCTGGCATGTCCATTTCTTCTAAATCTATATTTTGTTCTTGTATGCCCTCAACTATTTCAAACTGGTCGTCTGATGTACCTGAATATGCACTTGCACTTCTACCACCGTGTTCTACGGCGGCTCTAGTTTTTGCACTTGCTTGTGACAAAGCGGCTATTCTTTTATATACTTTACCACTAGGCTTGTGCCTTACATCATAGTATTGGAATGATTCATCAACAGATTCTGATTTCTTTTTTGCTTTGCCTTTTTTGATTTGTTTACCTAGGCAACCTGATTCACTAGGCTCCTGAAAGCCTGATCCGGGTTTGCTATTTTCGAAGAAGTTTACTAATTTCATGTAAACTATTTATCACTTTTCTAGTCTTCGCTAGGAGTTTTCCATACAATTTCTATACCACGTCTTGTAAGCTCATTAAGACACTTCTGCTTAATTTTAGGCTTTTGGCCGTCGTTTAGATATTTAATTAATTCTTCTTTAGATATGTTTTTGATAAAGTAGTTTTGTGTTACTCTACCTTTGCCTTTAACGAATGTTGTTTGGCTTGGTGAAAATTTTATTGGCATATTGCTCTCCGTTTGCTATATTTATAACTTATGGTTGAAAAACAAATCCTCTTTTGGTATATTTTTGTATTCTATTTTGCATTCTTACAGGATCATAAATTCCTGTTGTATTACCAGTCAAACAGCAGGTGTTGTTTTTTATACTTTCTAATGCTGAACTGCTTACATAAAAATTAGTATTATCACAGCCTATCTGGCAAATATCTATATCATGATGATAAAGTCTAAATCTAATATCCTCATATTGTTGAAGACCTATTTGTACATCATCAAATTTAAATACCGTATCATATTTTTGTGTTTCTTTTCTGTTTGTTTTTCTAAAATAATCTAGAAGTTTCTGACCCTGCTCCTCAGAATGTACAACATAATCTATATCACCATACTGCCAATCTGGCTTCTTACCAGTTAAAAAAGTTTTAAAATGCCACAAGACATAACTGCCTACTATCCAAGGTCCCTTTGGGGAGACTAAATTAAATGGATCAATATTAGTATGAGGTATGACCCTAAAGTCATCAAAAATTTCCTTAATTTTGTTCATCACGTTTTACTTTTATGTATGTTTGTATAGCAGAATCTACAGGAGATTTAAGTAATGTATGTACAGGTTTAGTACCTATATTTTCTCTAAATTTATTTGGCCACGAAACAACATCGTCTACTACACCTAATGCCTTAAGGCAAGTGTATGACCAATTACCCATCATGGAGTTATAACCAAATCTCTTTAAATTATGATCAAACAAGTCGTTTCGTAATTTTATAGCACCATCATAATCAGTCCAATCATTACTCCAATAAGCATTACTACTACTTCTAAATGATCTAGGCCTACTAGCACCTGATTTTATACTATAACCAAATTTTGCAGGGTTTTTATCAATTTCTGACTGCCAATCCCACATTGTTTCATCTTCCATAATTCTTAATGGCATATAGCCTATACCATCTAGTAATTTATCAGACAACATTACATCATTAAAATGTCTAATACTGTTTTCATTATCATGTGTAAGTCCTATAATCATTCCAGAGAATAAAAAGAAGTTTGGGTTATGCTTCTTTATTTGTGTAAGGGTTTCTATAATCCTTTCTGGTGAGGAACCTTTCCTAATCATTTTATTTGCTTTATGGTTTACAGACTCAATACCAAAAAACAATGATACTAAACCTGCCTCTGACATTTTCTCTATTCTATCTGGTCTGTTATATAATACATCTTGTCTGGCAAATGAGGCAATATGCGGAGTAAAGTCTAATTCTTTTACAGCCTGATGTATCACATCTATTTTGTCATCTGTTTCATTTATTGTATCATCTGCAGAGTAAAAATGTGTAATACCAAATGCATTTGCTTCATTAAAAAATTTTACTAATGAATCTATTGCTGTAATTTTAGGGTCTTTAATATTTCTAAAATCATAATTACAAAATGTACAATTAAACTTACACCCTATACCAGTTTCAAATATAGGAACATCATGTGGCATCCAGGTATCATTATTATAAAATTTATGTACCACAGGAGTATCCATAAGATTTTCGTTATTAGGATAAGTTATAACTATGGGTTCAAACTTTTTACCTATAAGATTATCAAATTCTCTATTGTGTATGTCTTTCATTAGCAAGGGCATACTTCGACCTATATATAATACATCACCTATTTTTTTATACCTATTAGCATTTTCAAAATTTCTTACACCACCTAGTATTGTAACCGAACCTGGTATATTGTCTTTTATTAAACTTGTAAAATCTTCTAATTTATTTAAATACTGATCTCCATTATTAAGAGTAACACTATATGCAATAAGTAAAGGATATCCTTCACTATACTTTACAAGGGTGTCTATAATATCTTGCTGTTCCCATTGAGAGAAGTAATTAAACACAGTAGATGTATAACCATGCTCTCTAAAGAGCTCTGACACTTTGTAAGGGGCACTAGGCTTTGCATGTTGCAAGTTGTTGCCATGTATAAAAGATTGAGGATTGTCTTTAAGATCAGAGTTACTTACAGCCATGCTATCTGAAAGTACTGCTACCTTAAATTTAATTGACATTTATGCTACCGATATTCTTTTGTATAGCCATGTCCAAATACTGTTTCTGTTACTGCTATACGCAAACTGATTCTAGGATCAGTACCTAAAGTAGGAGTAGTTCTATGTAATACAGCAAGTTCACTATTATTTAAGAATACTGCTCTATTAAAAATAGGTTCTACTGTATGTATATTGTTATCATCTGCAGGCATATAGAACTGACTATCCTGCAATGTTTTTCGTTGCTTGTATTTGTGGTTATCCCAATACTCGTTAAAGTATTCAAATATACCACCTTGAGTATTAGTGTCCCATTCAGGATTAAGGTAAATTACACATACTCTGTGACCTATTTCGTCAGTATGCCATTTAAGATATGAGCCCGGCGGGTATCTATTAATAAAAATTCTAGTTGTTTTTTGATCGATTGGAAATTCTTCATGTAACTTATAGCCACTTTCAGCAATAAAACTTGAAATTGGTATCTGAAACATCTCAATCCATTCTTCTTCTAATTCTTCATCACGATCTCTGTCTGTATTAAATCTTGGTCTATATCTAGACGACCAATCTGGATGTGAACTATCTGCTAATCTATATTCTTCCCACAGATACTTACAGTACTCTGGGTCTAATGCTGATTCTGTTATAGTAAACATGTGAAAATTTCTTTAATCATGATGATGCAGAGCTCCTTCTGTATAATCATTTCTATAAACTGTTTCTGTTACTGCTATAAGCAAACTGAGTTTTGGTTCCGGTCCTAGTATAGGTGTTGTGCGATGCAGTACACCACAATCACTGCTGTTTAAAAATACTGCTCTATTAAACTTTGGTTTGATTTGTAGGACTTCTTTATCATTACTAGGCTCGTAAAACTTACTATCCATAAGAGCTCTTCGTTGCTTCATAAGATGTTTATCCCAATATTCATTATGGTATTCAAATATACCACCTTGACTTTTGCTATCCCATTCTGGATTAAGGTAAATTACACATACCCTATGACCTAGTTTATCTGTATGCCATTTTAAATATGAATCTGTAGGATACCTGTTTATGTATATCCCTGTAATTCTTGGTTTTATTGGAAATTCTTCTTGTAAATTATAGCCACTTTCTGCCATAAACCTATCTATAGGTATCTGGAACATCTCAATCCACTCTTCCTTTAAATCCTCATCACGATCTCGATGCGTATTAAATCTAGGCTTGTGATGTCTCCACCAGTCTTCGTGGCTACTGTCTGCTGTTTTATATGTTTCCCACAAATACTTGCAGTACTCTGGGTCTAATGCTGATTCTGTTTTAGTAAACATGCTGATATTTATCAGACTAAAATTATGCTAATTTACTAAAATGGTTTACACATACTTTCCCCATATTACTAATGTGTGTCTTTCCCCTTCAGATATTTCTGTAACCAGATGGTGGGTAGTCCTGCCATTAAATATAACCATATCTCCTACATTCATATCTATAGGCATATCTCTGTTACCTGCTTTAAGTGTTCCTCCCTCAAAGTTATTGTTTAAAAGTATTATTGCAGTATAATAATCTTGTCCTTGTGCTACTGAATCTTTTCTACCCTTAGTATTTAAGTCAACATGTCTTAAACACTCGTCTCCTTTATAATAAGAGTTGACATAAACCATGTTAAGGGCCCAGTCATCATATCTGTATATTGTATTACTATTGATTGATTCTGACAGAAAGTCAAATTTATTTTTTTGAAACCTAAATCTATTAGGTATTACATTAATACCGTACCACTTCTCAGTAGGTACTTCTCCGTACTCATTTTTGATGTTTACAACATTTCCTTTTGGTATGGAATTAACATAGTCTAATACTAAATTACAATGTTCTGATGTAAGAACATTTTTATAATGCTTTAATGTTAAATTGGTTGGAACCATATGGACTATTTATTAGTATAGCCCATAGGTTGTGTGAAATATTAGTTAGTCTTCTTTTTTAACTAGTGTGTATATGCCGTATCCTAAACCTACCCAAGCGGCTAGTTTTACTATGCCACCGAATAAGATTATAGAACCACAAACTCCAATAAGGGCGACACCATCAAGTGAAGTTCTTTCACCAATTCTGCCTTTTACCCAATCTTTTGCGTTGTTTAAATAGTCCATAATATTCTCCTATTTACTTTTTACTTTTGCGAGTAGTATTGCTAACATTTTTAGCCTTACCCTTGCGGTTTTTGTTAGGGTCGTTTCTTCGTTTCTTACTAACAGCGGCACCAATGGCTTTTTTACCACCCTTGGCCCTTAAACTTGCGGCTCTGCTTTTGCTAAGACACTTAGGCTTACCTTCGCCTTTTTTAGCATCTCCACATTTGCCTATTCTTTCGCCTTTTGTATTATATCTATCCCAGCCTCCGCCTCCGGCTCCACCTTTCTTACCTTTGCCAAACCAGGCTCTTAAATTTTCCGTAATACCGAACTCAGGCATACTGATATATGTATCATTTACTTGTACTTTGATATGCTCTGGTTTAATGCCTCTTGCTAATAACACTTCAATGTATGAACTGAGATCATATTGGTCTTTGATATGCTCTGGCTTACTGGGAAACCAGTCAGGTTGTACGCCTGGTGCAGGAGACATAAAAACATGTATGTTAAAATTTTCAGTAGGACTATTATTATTAGGAAAGTTACCCTGAATGACTTCGCCTTCGCTAATTATTTCACGGATAAACATGTTATTTCTTTTTGGATTTTTTCTTCTTGGAACTGTTGCCCCAATTCTTAGCACCTACTTTACGACACTTGACTAAGGCGCCACTTGCATAGGCACTGGGCCATACATCGTATCTGGATTTAACTTTGTGGTAACAAGCATCTTGTTTTTCTGCTAGTTGGTCAAATTGCTCTTCTGTAATTGGCTCACCTGCAGTCTCTTTGGAATCAGTTAAATCAACACCTGTTTGTGCTAATCTACTTACTAACATATCAAATGTATTATTATCTAATAAATGTTTGACATCAGTAAATCCTTGTTCCTGAGCAAACTTTAAAAATTTTCTCATCTTTTCATAGACTGGATTAGATGTATTAGGAATATACATTCCTTTCATACTTGCTTCGTTCTCACCTAGTTCACCTGTTATAGGTTTTTGTTCGTTACCTTTATATCCATGTGGGATGGCTTGTCCGTTCTTTTTTAAAATGACACGTTCAGGGGACATTGGTTGATTATCAAAATTTAGTTTACTTGGGTCGTTACCCCACTGGCGTATTCCTCTGACCAGTTTGTAAACTTTATCGTCTGCTTGTCTGAGAGTCATACCTTTCATGAACTCTACTTCTTGGCCATCTTTATTAACATAAGAAACAGAATAAGATTCCTGGTTCTCTATGATACTACGAATTTTCATTTTTATGTAATAGTGCCGGCATAAAATACTTTAACTGTTGCAGTTCCGGCACTTGCGCCGCCTTGCGTAATGAAAGCATTTATAGTTGTTTGTGCTGAGTAAGTATGATCTGCCTCAAAAATAAACTGACCATTTGCTGGTTCAAAACCTGCAAACAATCTGCTGTTATCTACAGCATCACCTACAGTAATCTCTGTAGTACTATTTGCACTAGTCCAATTACCAGCACCTTTCTCAACTACAACTTTTTGTATATGCGTATTTGCTGATGCTATGCCTACCTGAGTAGTACCACCATCATAAGTTACTGTGGTAGTTTTGATCTGGATTTTTTGACTTGATGCAAGATCTAATTGCGCCTTTGTTACTGCATGGCTATCAACAGTACCATTTGCAATGTGTATTTGTTCTAATGCACCATCTTTGTCTTTAAGGCTAATAATAGAACTACTACTAGCATCAATTACTGCACCTTGTTTACCAAGTTCAATAGTTGTACTTGCACCTGCTATACCATAATTTTTTACTGAGTCTACCATATTAGTTTCCTATATTAAGAAATGTTACCTAAGTCAGCATTACTATTTTGTGCTGAATTAATTGAACCGTAATCAGTAACACTAACACTATCACTTGCTAATACAACACTTACTGTGGCTGTACCGGCACTTGCGGCGCCGTTAGTTACTTCTGCTGTAAGTACTGACTCTGCTGTATATTCGTATTGGTATTGTGAATGATATTGGCCAACTTTAGTTACGTCCATATCTCCTGCTCTAATAAATCTTGCACCATTTGAAGTATCACCTACTTCAACAAAGTCACCTGCTCCACCACTTGTCCAAGCACTAGGAACATCAACTGTTACTGATATAATCCTACTACCTGCGGCAATAGTGGCAATGTTACTAGAACCTGCTGTATCGTAATCAACATCTAATGTGATATGTTGTACTAAATCGTTTGTTGTTGCATCTAACTGAGCTTTGGTCACAGCGCCTGTGGCCGCTGTAGCATCTGCTATCGCAATCTTTTGTAATGCGTCTCCCGACGTATAGAAACCAATTGCAGAACTGTTACCAGTTATATATGAACCCTGTTTACCTAATTCTAGGTTAGTGCTCACACCTGCTAAGTTGTATTTTTTAACTGTAGCCATTTAAATCTCCGTGTATGATATTCAACTTTACAAATGTATTTATCTTATCTTGACATCTTTATTACTTGTGCTATACTTATGGCATGTTTAATGACTCTATAAAACGGATTGGATTTTGTTGTAAATATCTGGAAGAAGACCAGACACAAAAACCTAAAATACTAAAAGAAAAACAGCAGATGTATACTGAAAAGTCTACTACAAGACTGTGGTGCAACAACAATCCTGACAAAGCAGAGCAAAAGTTGTTAGACTGTGTTGAACACAACATGCAGAGTGCGTACAATCTTGTTGAGTATGTGAGCACACTACCTGAAAACATGCGTATGGTTAGGCTAGGCAGTAATCAAATACCTATGGCTACAGAACCTACATGGAGATATGTATTTGAAGACAAAACAGTTATTAAAGAACTTGAGAAAGGATTTAGTAAAGTAGGCGAACTTGCTAGAGATAAAGATGTGCGTATTAGTTTTCATCCTGGTCAGTTTTGTGTACTTGCTAGTGACAAGCCTGAGGTTGTAGAACGAAGTATAGATGAGTTTGAATATCATGCAAACATGGTACGTTGGATGGGCTTTGGAAAAGAGTTTATGGATTTTAAAACTAATGTCCACATTTCAGGCAGACAAGGATACCAAGGTATTATAAATATACTAGATAAATTGAGCCCGGAAGCTCGTAACACAATCGCTATTGAGAATGACGAAATGTGTTGGGGATTAGA
>Ga0222717_10000819_pt1 | contig 26308 bp, 31 predicted proteins | sample C33_18DmetaG_FD_165053 | JGI IMG/M metagenome (GOLD analysis project Ga0222717, IMG submission 165053) | Estuarine water microbial communities from San Francisco Bay, California, United States - C33_18D | ecosystem: Environmental > Aquatic > Marine > Unclassified | place: USA: California... | reverse complement strand
TCACCCGCAATATTTACATCTCCATCTTCAGTAACCTCAAATATAGTATCACCTTCATTGGTTACATTGAGCGATTTATTAATCGTTGTATCACCAGCGATTATGGTGTCACCTTCTTCGGTAACCTTAAATACAGTATCTCCCTCATTCTTTACGAATAGCTTTTGCTCAATCGTTGTATCACCCTCAATGACGGTATTGTCCTGAATGGTAACAATCTCGGTACTAGATGATATATTTTCATTAACAATTGTATCACCTTCAATTGTTACATTCTCAACTATGGTAGATGTTAAATGTACATCCCCTTCCTCGGTGAGATTTATTACATTATCTCCTGCCTGATTCGTAATATTAAAGTTTTCGGTGACATTTATATTCGTCACCTGAGGAAGTTCTACTTCATTAACCTCTATAACTTCACCTACTTCCGTGGCAATTCCCGCATCCACATCTTCCTGCGTCGCGTCTCGCGATATATACACTGGAAGAAATGGTATCTTAGCCCACGATGTTGCTCCAGTTTTGAAGTATAAACTACTTGAGTCGTAAGCGAAATCACCTATAGCACCCGCTGAATCACTATTAGCTAGTGGGGTAAAGGCATACCTAAGTGAGTCTATATAAAATTGAGTCCTGGTATCTGCCTCTGCTTTTGCATAAACATCAAAGAATGTAAGATCTATTCCGTGCGGATTAACCTCATTAAGGTGCTGATCTAGTAATACTTGTGGATTCAAGTTAGGTACATCACCTAATCCTAAATCTGACTTTGTAGTTCCATGTGGATTACTTTGCCCCTTGTGTGATGTTAAGTCCGCTTGTACTCCATCTATCTCAAGTTGCGTTACTCCACCAGCTAGTGAAACTATTTCAGATGGTGTTAAGTTCTCGACTTTACTAAGTCCAATTTGTGCTTTTGTAACACTATGAGGGTTGTTGGTCAGATCGCTATGGTCTGCAACTAAAAGGTTTGTCTTTGCTTGTATCTCAGAACCCAGGTCTGTTATGTCGGCCGCTACATGAGTGTGGTCGCTTGTGTCAATTCCGGCAATGAGGGTGTCTACTTCAGTCTTATTATATATATCTGAGTGTACATGAGCTGATGATGCCTTGTCCGCTAACTGCGCCTCAAGTGCATCTATCTCATCATTAAGCGTAGAAATGGAACTATTTACTCCCGATAAGTCTACTGAGCCACCGCTTGTATCTATTGCACTAATGCTTGCGATTAAACTATCCCGCACGCTATTAAGTTCAGCTATAGAAGCCTTTACATCTAGTGCTGACTGCAAGCCAGATACATTTGATATTTCAATTCCCGCAGGAGAGCCCGTGGTATCTATATTATCAACCTGCCCCTGCAGGGCATCTATTTGCGACTGGTAGTTAGCTAGAACTAATCCATCTAATAAACCATCTGTAGTACTAAATCTAGTGTCTACTTCTGTTTTATTATAGTAGTTAGATGCAAAGTCTGCTTCCTCACCCTCTAGTGATGCAACCCGTGATGTGAGAGCAACAATAGAGTCGTTTAAAATTTTACCAAGCGAAGCAGCTAATGGATCCGTTGTGGATGTAGATGTAAGACTTGTTACTATATCCTCTACTAAAAGAGTTGAGTCTATTAGGTTTCCAAAATCTGCCTCATCGGGAGATGCCCCCGTTATGAAGTAACTCTTTAATGTAAGCCTATCCTGGATCATCCTACTACAAATCCTCCTCCGCCAACGCCTGTGCTATTGGCGATCTGCTCTATCGACGATGTTTGATATTCTTTTCGGTTAATAAATATTTGCGCACGCTCCTTCTGATACATCTGCATGTATGCTTGATATTGCTGTAGGTCATTATCTACATCCCTGGCAAGGTGCGCCTTTACATATCCAGCAGATGCTTTTGCCTCCATCTCATCAAAGATAACAGGTGTATTCTTTTCGTCATCCGTTGCTCTGTATATAGGTGTTGGGCGAAACTCACCCTCAAAGTAAATATACATTGCCTCATCCTCACGAAGCATAGGTGCAGTCCAGAATTTATTTTCCCCAAATGTTATACGACCAGGTATACTAGATGTTCTTTCAGCTATGCCTCCGTCAATTAACGAGAATCTTGATTCCCATGGAATTGAGTGCGGGTAGTAATATCGAGATATGTCCTGATTGTTATCGCTAGTTGCAACTCTCCGTACAACTACTTGCTTAACTCGTACATTTGACATAGCAAAGTCGCCCTTGTGAACATTGAGATCCTCTGCATTTACCTGGCTTAAGTCCGCAGGGTTAGGTTCTACCAATGAACCTTCAGAGTAAAACTTGTATTGGTTTTGCCTAATTGTGGGAACATACCTCTGCATATCAACAACGGATGCCACAATGAGTGAATCGATATTTTCCTGTACCCCCCTGCCCTTTCTTTCGCTGTCTACAATAAGAAAGACACGCACTTGATCATTAAATTCCTGCCAATTCATCGTCTACCTCCGGGTGTAAAATAAAATCCTATAATTAGAGGCAATACTACTGTTGCTTCAAAGAGTGCAATGTGTCCCGTTGTAACGACCAGAGCGGTTTGCTCAGCTGGAAAACTGATGAGCCCGAAAAGAAACTCTCGCTTACCTTCTCCTGTGATGTTTGTTGTACTGACGAGTGGAACGCTGGGATAAATTGTTGTGATGCATGTAATGAACGAGAGCGTGCACATTCCGATGAGCGCGAGCATCCTGCGTGTAGCCCTAGTGAAAGCGCCACTAGGACCGCTATTAAGTGCCTCTTGAAATTTAATTGCTTGTTCATTGTTTCTTGCCTCCCTTGCCATCTCCATCTCAAACTTTTGAGCACGGGCATCCGTGATGGCACCAAATACACCCTTAAGGATACTGCCCATTGCGGCAGACCCTCCGCCAGTTAGGAATAATGTTAGTAGTTCAAACATCAGAAGTTGTTTTGTATTCTGTTGGCAACCAAAGTTGTGCCAGGATTGTTGTCCTCATATGTGAACTCCAAATATTGACCATTCCAATGAGTCTTAAGTATTCCATTTTGCTGGTTTGCATTAGGGTCCAAGTTAGTTGTGGCCATATTACCATACGCCACATTGGCTGAAGCAGTTGAACCAAACTTCACCATGGGCTCATCACTTGCCGCACCCGCCACCCTCGTTGGATCAATCGTAAATGTGTTACTTGATACCAAGCAAGCATGACCATTAATCTCAATGGATGGACCCCAACCTCCATTGTCCAAAACATTGTCATCATTACCAATTACATCACTAAATGTATTTCCATTTATAATTACATTGGACGACTTATTCTGAATGTAGATACTACGATGCGTAATATTTGGCTGTGCTGACCCGTATGCGTTTGAATTATCTATACCATAGAAAGAGCAACCCTTAATCATGATCTGCCATCCGTTCTGAATATAAATATTATTTTCATTGCAGTTCATGTGGCAATCGGTGACTACAAGCAATGGCCATTGAGCCACATTTGTCGTCGCCGTGCCATCAGTGGATCCAGATGTGAACTGCCCTGTTGCAGTATCAAAAGCAGCTTGCCCCCCCACCATCTCCTGAACATTCCAGTATATACCATGTTGCGAATGCACCCATGTACTTTGGTGGCAGGTAACACCCTCAATGTTTCCATCACATAGGATGCCGTACTTGAAGCCAAAAAACCTATTTTGATTTAAATAATAATCAGTACACTTTGCGTCTCCAGTTATATGGATACCCGAAGTAGATGCCCACCACTGCGATTGATCTGAGGCACCACCAACATAGGAAGTAAAGTTACAACTCCTTACATCAGTTATTTGTGAGTCTTCAATTACTACGCATTTATCCCATCCCGCGTGCGAGTAATTCCACCCCATAAAATTACAGTTTTCAATTAAACATGATGGCTTTAATCCTAATCCCTGCAATTTAGTAAAGGATGCATGTGGGTTCACCGCACTTACCTCGGCTCTGTTTCCATTTATATGAAGTGCCGTGCCTGTTGCGCCTAGGTTACCCTCGGCAACAGATGTAGCAGCACCAACGGGATCACCGCTTGAATTAAATCCTTGATTACCCAATATGAAGTCTACGTCCCGTATGGACACTTTTTGCGAGATTGTGGCACCATAAGGGCCTAGCTCAACAAGCATACCCTTGCTCGAGGAACTATTAGTCCAGCAAAGTTGTGAATTACCCATCCCCTCACCTTGTATGGTAAGTGAACCAGGTAGATTATGCCCATATGTGCCAGGCATTGTAATGGTTATCTTTTCATTTAAGTAGATTCGCCCCGCGGGTAGCTTAACTACTCCAGTAAAGTTTTGCTCGGCTAAAACATTATTGGGATCGCATAATGCACGCTCTATCGCTTTCCTGAGTGCAATTACATTGTGTGATGCTATTGTCTCAATGTTACTATTACTTACATCTGTTATTGGCCCTCTTGACGGTTCAACGGTAGCTGAGGTTACAATTTCAAACTTCTTACTAGATGTAGGACCAGGAGTGCCGTGAAATTCAATCGAATTATCACTATACTTTTGGTATACAACGCCTGTTGCCTCCATAGCAAATTTTTGATCAGCACCAATTCTAATTGCCGCACTAGAATAAGTTGCTTCATCTAAGCCGATGCCGATTGCGGCATTTGATGTATCACGAAAAGAAAAAGTAGGCGTGCCTTGTGATTGGAAGTGTGCGTATGTTGTGCCAAGTGCGCGGTAGGCAGTGTTTCCCCATGGGTTAGCTCCATCGTCAGAGTTGTCCCCAACGACCTCAGCGCTGAATGCACTTATTTTTGTAGCACCCTTAAACTCGTAACCATTATAGAAGAACCCACCGGAGCCATCCTCGTGGTTATCCCTCATCCTCATTCCAGCTATGACCCCTGGTCTATCCAAACTTTCGTTTGTCTTACGAAGTACGGTATCAACAATAACTCGATTTGCACCTGCATCAAAATTTGCAGTCATATCTAGCTCTAGGGTCACACATGACCCAACCAATACATCTGCGTATGAGTCTGCCAAGTCCCATGCCTCGATGGTTGCCCCCCATGTCTTACCCCCGGATCCATGCCTTTTTCCCTGAAAGTAACCACCGACATGCTCTGATTCTGCATGAGCGAATCCACTACTAGGATTAGGAAAGTTTTCTACCACCCCGAGGATAGCCCACTCATTACTTTTTACATTAGGGCCGACTATTGCTTTTGCATTTAAGCAGGTATTAACCTGACCGGATACACCCACAGGTTGACTTGCTGCGCCAAAATTCCCCCTATCTGTATGCCTCTGAAGCTGAAGAGTATGCCTGTCATCTGATGAAACGCTTGGTATGGATGGATTAAAGTCATATACTCTCAGTGCTCCATCTGAGTAATCAAAGACCATTTTGTCACTAGCTACTTTCGATATTATCGTTTCCGCATTTGCGACAACATCAAAAGTTGCGTCATCACTTATTGTTACGGAATCTCCAGCCTCTAAAACCTCTAAAGTTCCTGCTAATGTTGTTTGCCCAGTAGTAGCAACGTCACTCAGTAGCGCATAAGATGCCCCAAATGTAGTAAGTTCGGCTCCCGTTACATAGTCCGTAAGTTCTGTTTGTGTCGCAAAATTTGTATCAACCTCAGCTTTTGTATAAGCATCTACTATGTCAGAAGGTGTTGCATATCGAGCATCTCCCGCTGTTAGTGTAAGGTAATCGTTAAACTTGGCATCAAGAGTAGAGTAATTGGACTGTATGTTTTCATTTATAACAGCAATCTCCGCCCCATAATCTACATCTTCCCTGACCACTGCAATGTCATCAACTAATGAATTTACAGAGTACCGTAAGAGTTCAAAGTTGTTATCAAACTCAACCCACGACATAGGATCATCTTGTGCGGTGCGTAAAGTAATAAACTTCTGGTTTGTAGGAATGTCGTTGGCTGAATAACCAGGGTAATTTGATGTAAGTTTAGTAGTCATTTTAGTAAGCTAATTTTGCCTCTTCCCATATTTTAGTGGATGCAAGATTGGTTGTGTCCCCTAGGTGTATTGTGGCTTCCGTGAATGAACCCGAGTAATACCTTTCACCTTGTTTGCCTATGGTAATTCTATTGAAATCATTAGTGGTATCGGAGGGAACTAAGTGCCCTTCCCCGCCATTATCACTCTTCATTGATATAACTCGCTTCCCGTTTTGAGTAGATTCTATACCGGAAAATAATTGCGTTACCTTATTGTTGGCATTTTGCACAATCGAACCCATATCGTTATTAAAAGTAAATCGACTTGTCGTCTCACCAGGCTCCACCGTAATAGAGTCACTCACCCCCCAGATCGCAAGCATAGGACGAGGAAAATCGCTTTCACCAATGGTTGTTATGGTGAAATCTTTATCAATAAATTGTGCCGGATTACCTGCAAACTCTAGGTACTGACCAAGATTGAATACTGCCTTTACCACGCCGTTGACTTTTTCCAACGCTGGTTGCCTGAGTTCATCCTCTTGGGTCGCATTAAAAGCAGGGAAGCCATATTTTTCCTTTTGGTCATACACTTCTATAAGTTTACTACCTTCGCTGATATCACTCTCAGGGTAAAACTTTTCAGTTTCGCCGTCCCTAAATCGGAAGAAGTTACCTCCGTACATATATCGCAACTTGCGATTCAGTGACACGGCAAGCAATGGATGGTATGCATCCGCTGGTAGTTTGTATCTTCTCCCGAGTGCGATCATACTAAATCTCCAAATCCATACCAGCGTCCCCCGTTCCGATAAACCGAGCAAACTGAGAACTGCTCGGATAAGATACTGCCCCGTGCGTTAAGGTTTGAAAATGTCACCGTTTTCCCTGCTTCTGTATTTATAAAAGTAAAAGAAATCCCATCCTCCGCAGTTACTGGAAGAAGTACATCTACATTAGCTGCCGCAGGGGCACAGTGGTAGACCCCTCCACTTTTATTAACATCAGCAGTGAAGCTACTTTCTTTATTTATTACAGATAGCCTTAAATTAGAAACTCCTTTTATATTACCCGCCTCCACATCACCAGTAGATGATACAGAAAAAGAACCATTAGCGTAAGCAATGCTTGATGGAATTATACTTCCTGTAAATTCTACTGTTCCACCTAGGTTAGCATCTCCATCAATGGTTAAGTTCCCATAAATTCGTGCATCATCTACATATAAATTGTAGTTATGGACTGCTGATGGAATCCTTAGTGTATTGTAGTCGGATATACTAAAGTCAATGTATGGTCTTATTCTATCTCCATCTAGTTGCCCCTCCCAGTACTCACTACTTGGGTAGACAAGTATATCTGTCACCCATGGGGAGAATCCATCCGTAGGGTCTCCTCCATCGAGGTAATTTAGATTATGATCGGCGGCAAGGACTTGCAGTGGATATGCGGATTCATCAGGTGCCTCAGAAGATGATCCTTCAACAAAACTGATAAATTGATGAGCAGGCTGATTGCCCACGCTAATATCCGCTGATGTCATCTTGAATAAAATCCGCTAATTGATATTGTTTGCGTGTTATCTGAGTAGTTCATCGCATCGCTACCCAGGTTAATTATCTCATACTCGGATGTTTCTGCATTACACGGGTAAACATAATTACCTCCATGCCCAATATGCTCCACCGAGTGATTAACCTTCTTATGGTATATGATTGGGTCAACTACGACATGCCTATCTCCTTCTATTGCGACAATTGAACTAGCTAAGTTATTTGGCCCAAACTGACCGTCCTCATCGGTATCAATTGATACTTTATCCTTACCATCTTCTTGAAGAAAGGTATCAAACTTTGAGGTTGTCGGATTAAGTCTAATTGTAACTTTATATTTCGTGTTACTTTTTGAGTTAGATTCTGAAACTGTAATAAATCCAGCGCCATCCATTCCAACCCGATCTACATCATCATACACAGAAAACTTAATCGAATATGTATCGGAACCTGGTGTTACGATTGAAAACTCAACCTCCGCACCATCTAAAACTATTTGAGATGTAAGTGATCTATGTGCCGTAGAGGTGACCTTTGCAGCGCCCGTGCCCTCAAGCTCAGATGACAAATACTCGATACCGCCAGTCCATTCCGCAAAGTCAACATCATCAAAGTTGTCAACTACCTCGGAGTAGTGCCTACGGCGAATCCCTACAACCTTCCCCGTAAAATTAGTTACCCTAAATGAGGTAGCCCGATGATACGGTATGGTTGTGTAACTGTTATCTGTGGTCGCTGCGAATGTCCCTGCCTTATTTAGATCCATCTTTTTTGTCCCTCCCCTTTAGCTTTTGGTATATGCTAACACTCAGATGGATTGCCGTCAATAGGGCGCATACAGTTGCTGTAACTAAATGTATAGTATCAAGCGTGAAACTAGCAAATGTGCCCGCAAATCCTACAGCGGTGTCTCTGTTCATTACTCGGTATCCTCTAGGGGATCCTCAACTTCAACCTTACCAACTTTCACTAAATCCTCAGCGGGTTTATCGGACTTTATTGCTTTAGGCGATTTTTTGACTTTTTCCTTTTTTGCATACACTGCATTGGGATTTTTGTCTGCCTCCTGCTGTTGCGTTCCGAATAGACGATACGATGTTGGTGGCAAGCTCAGCTTTTTTTTTAACTCATCATAAGACTCAGGCTCTAGTTCAGAAATTAAATCTCCGTGCATCTTCTGGAGAATCTTTGCGTCTTTATCTTCATAGGCACCAAACCCGCGCTCTTTAGATCCTACCATCGCTACATCGAACTCAGCTCCATACTCGTATGGTACTTTATTAAATAATAAATACTTCATATATAAAGAAACCCTACCCCCTCTCCCCCGATATTCAGTGGAGAGGGAAGTAGGGCTCTATTTAAGGATTAAGAAAGGTATGATGACCAGGATGCTGTTGCAGCATTCGCATCAAAGTTCTCGATGATCAAGTGACGAGCAGGAACATCCATCATGGTTGTCCATTTCGTGGAGCGTAAGGAGAACTCAGTTTCCTTATGCGCCATACGACACTTGTACAATCGATCAGTATCAGGATGTGGAGATTTGCGGGTAACTGCATTAGTACCGGCAATTCCAATCTTAACGTCAGACCAATCAACGAACCACATTGCACGCATAACCTTAGCTGCAGTTGCGGAACCTACGATTGATTGAGAGGAACGCTTTCCATCAGACTTAATAACCTTATCACCACCAACAGGTCCGTCTGCTCCGAAGAGGCTAGACTGATGGTTGATGATGTCATCAAAGTAAGGATCATGAAAAACTGCCAACTGACAGCCAACCTCAGGAAGATCATACATGGAATAGTTGAATAACAAAATTCCGTTATGAGTGATCTGTTGATTGATTTGTGCGGCTCGCTCTAATCCCCAACCATAACGCGCTTTGTAGTACTGATTAAATACTTCAAAAAGCTTATTGTAGGTAAAGCGATCAGTCATGCAGTCAATGACACTGATACTTGATCCATCTTGCTCACGGTTGCGCTTCAAGTAGTAGATGTCAGCTTGCAAGGACTCAACAGTCAAGGCAGCTCCATTACCATTTTTGATGCGACCGCTTTCGCGAAGTAAGGAACGAATACCAAGCGCGTTGGATTTATACTCCAATGTGCAGTGGTCATCTTCCGGATCGGTAACAGCAGGAAGGTTCATGTAGGTTTCTGGAGTTTGATTCTCCGAGATAGCCTGGTTGAACCATGTTGCACGCAACCATTGCTCCTGGCTTGCTTTGGAAGCAATTTTGTTTTGCTCTGCCAAAGGCTGATAAACCATGGATTTAAGGTAAGGATTCACATCACCGTTCATGATCTTCTGCAAAGTTTCCTTATAGCATTGATCAACTGTGCGAGACTCACGAGTGGTTTGCAACCAGTTGACGATAAGCTTTACACTTAGGTCGGTTGGTTGATTTCTGCACCATTCTTCAAAGTCGTTAACATTGTTAGCGATCGTTTGAATTACACCTTTAACGAGTTCGTAATCAAGTTTACCAGCGAATCCAGAACCTGCATTTCCACGGGTTCCCCACTCAGCAATAGTGTAACCAGATGTTCCGTCAGCTTTTTCCTGCTTAAGTGAAGGGCCGGTTGGACGAAGGGTTACTTTTGCTTTGGAGATTCCACCAGCAGTTGCATCAATAGCACCAATGATTTTAAACTGCGATTCAATTGGATCCTCATTGGAATCCCAAGAGTTAGCAATTACGAAACCACCAGTTAAGAAGTAACGCTCGATGTGTTCGATTGGGGAAGCCCAGTCGGAAGCACCAAGGTTCACGGTAAGCTCTTGATCACCACCACCTGCTGTGTATCCGTCGGAAACAGGAGAGTTTGCATCAGCGGCTTTTCCGCCCTCGATGGCAAAGTACCCACTATTAATAACCGAACGCTGACGGCGTTGGATATAAGGAAGGATGATTGATTGCTCGGAAATATTTACCTTATTGATTAAGGGTTTAATATTCGTAATGGAGCTGTTGAGAAGCGCGACAAGTCCGCGTTCCTGAACGCCGAGCATAGTTGCTTCAGCCGAACTTGCAATTACTCGAGCTAAGTCAATTTCCTTATTGGAAAGAGCTTCAAATTCCGCAGGGGTTAAACCCTTAATGGAGGCGTTAGTAAGTGTGCAGCCAGTTGAATCATCAACTTTAATGATGCGACCAAACCCGGCATCGCGGACGAGGTTTGATTGCGCAATCTGCGTGCTACCCGGCTCAACTGATTGAGATGGGTTGGGTGTGTTTGGATCGTTAATAGCCATGTTATATATATTTTAGTTACACATTTATTCGTGTAACATCATAATAACAGAAAAAACAATCTATTGGGAAAATTAGCTTTTTTTTATAAAATTTATACGAGAATCCTTAAATATCCCTCGGTTGCTACTTTCTTAAAATCGGTTTCTACAATCCTAAAACTGACTCAAATGCTGACTTCTGGGTAGTATTTGGCGTTTGTGAAGGAGAGTTTCCCGGCCTTGGCTTAGATGAAACCATTGGCGGGTTTGCTCTTTTCCTTACAGCAGTCTTGGGTTTAGCTACTTTAGCTGCAGCTTGAGCCTGCCTTGCGTAACCTGACGATTCAAGTAACTTCCTTTGATTACCTACGGATTGGGTAATCCTTTGCTTTGCTCGCATTGTCAAGATGGCAAGCAAGTCTGCGTCACCCCATGTGTAAAACGGTGCCCTTTTGTTTTCCGGTAACCTGAAGTATCTTTCGCGACGCATGAATGTTTTGCCGTCTTGCTTCGTTTGGCCACTTTGGATAAAATTTTCCTGCTCGGTATTTACCCATCCAAGTAATTTTGAGTGCGCGGGGTTTCCCTCGTCGTAAGGAACCATACCTTGAGTTATGTCTAGTAATAAATCCCCAACATTGTGCAACTCAGTCGTGAGTTCATTTACTATCTGGAACTCTAATGGATTTTCTTGTGAGAACTTCTGTATTGATTCATCGTCTTTTACTACTTCAGAAAATTCTTCAGGAATTGCATTGGTAGAATATTTCCTAAACTCAGTTTTATGACCATGAACTATGGGCGCTTTTTTCGCCCTTTCTTGCTCCATGTGCGCTCTTCTTTTTTCGGGAGCTTGCTTTTCCTCGAGTCTCCTGACCGCCTCCTGTACATTCCTCTCTCGTTCGATTTTCTTAATATCTACCTGGTCTAACTTTGGTCGATTTCGGTTTATGAATGTTTGATACTCTTCATCATCGGCAAGATCTACATGGGGATCACTTTGGATTCGTTTCTCAATGTAATCTTTCGTTTTCTTAAAGTAGTCCTTAAATTCGGAATCCTTTCCCTCGTACCCATCTATATTGCTAGATGCGAATTTAGCTAAGTCATAAATATCTTTCTCTTCGGGTAGAAGCTGATCAACAAACTCTTTATCGGGATCTTCCTCGGGAAATGCGTATGACGGAGAAGTCTCGACCTCTATGTCGGGATCTACGACCTGCTTGACTTTTTTCTTCTTAGTTGTCTTCGGGTCCTTCCTTTGTGGCTCTACGGACTCAGCTTCTACCTCTCCTTCGGGTTCAACTTCTTCTGCCTCTAGTTCTGGCTCAACTTCTGCCTCTGGCTCCCTTGCTATTTCATCTACTGCCTCGGATAATGATCGCGGAGGTTTGATGACTTCTTCTACCTCATCAGGCTCAGGCTCAGAGTCAGCTGCCTCAAATAGCGCGTTAAATAAGGAATTACCTTCCTGTGGTTGCTCCTCAGCAACTTCTTGCTCTTCCGCATCTACGATTTCTTCCGCTACTACTTCTTCTTCTTCGCTCATATCTCAACTTGTTGATCTGGGTTTACTTGTGGTTGTTGTCCTGGTTCCATTGGTGGAGCACCTTCTGGTGCAACTGGTTGTTCTGGCGCTTGCTGTTGTGCGACCTGCATGAGTTGCTGAACTGCTTGCATCACCTGAGGCCACTGCTCTTTAAGTTGCGCAACGAACTGCTCATTCTGCATTTCGCCTATTTCTGCCTGTTGGTCGGCTTCATCGGTATCAAGCCTCAAGTCATGAGCACCTGAAAGTCTAAATATTTCGTTAAGGAATCCAAATATCCTTTCCTTGCCTAACGCTTGAGGCACTCCCTCGACTTGCATTAATCCCTGCAGTGTCTGACTTAAAACTTGAGCAGATTGCGTATCCCTTGCTCTTTCTGCGCCATCACGACTCGTAAATAAATACTCGTGAATAAGGTTTGTGGGTTCTCCGATTACGTTCCTAGCTGATGCTTCAGAGATGCCCTCATCTTGTGACTGAAAACCTGCATCCGTTATTACTTGATCCGTATACCTCTGGCTTATTGGTACAGTAAATTTATCAGTAGAACATGAAACTAAATGTTCGTAAAATAACTTTTTAGCAGCAGATCGCATATCATCAATGCCTTCTGATATAAAAGAGTATATGCTATTTGTGGTGCTAGATATTTCAGCTACCTCTGTTGCACTAATTTCCCGAGGAGCGGGCTGTCCTAACTCTTGTGGAGAAAGGATCAGCAATCGCTCAACGAGATTTAGCAATTGGAGGATTGCTTGGATTGACTGATTGATTCCAGCCGAAAGTTCTTTCTGGGCACCTACGATCGTTATGAAGTCCTTGTTATTTATTCCTAAGTCCGCAGCTTTTTGACCTGAGTAAAATAGAGCTTTTGGTTTTGCGTAAAAGCTATCCTCCGCAAGTGCGTCTTTTATGTACTCCTTGACATCATCATCAAGTGCGTCCTGATCAATACAAAATATCCTCATCATGCTAATCTTCATATCATGAAGCATTTTAGTCATAATGTTTGAGAGTTGATCCTGGAATGGCATGATCTCGTGAGCGACAGATATATTCGCCATGCGGTCGTCATTCTCATTTATTCCACCATAAATGGCGGGTAATGAAGGTAAGTACTCGGCGTATATAATGGTTTCATCACTTGCCACAGTAAACTTTACCCAAACATCATGGGGGTAATCCCCTAGTCCGTCTCGCTTGGGATTCACCTTAAGGCACATATTAGTTACGAACATACCCTTATCTTCATCCTCCGAAGAATAAACACCTACATGCTGAGTTCGCTCATTATGAAACGAGTACTGATCCTGTGTCTTGGGGAAAGACATATTATCACTAAAGTAATAATTAAAGAAATCTGCGTAATCTGAGTACAGGGAATGAAGTGAGTTCGTGAAGCTAATTTCATCGGAGTTCCATGTTGATGGATTATCCTTAATATCTCCGTACCTAATTATATCCCAATACCCAATCCATTCAGGTCCCTGGTTTATGTTTAAGTCGTGCAATGGCTTTGATTGATCCCATACAACCCTTGTTGGATGCGGCGTACGTAGCTTAACTCCCGCCATCTCGCAATAGGAGGATAATTCCTTATCACCAGTCACGGGATCTACATCCTCACGCCATTGAACTTCTTCAGTCCAAGAGGTTTCCGGAAATGCTACAGAATGACCATACATAAACATTTGTCGTATTACTTGACCCCATAGATGCCTGTAGCCAAATTGATCTGTCATCATCTCAACACGCTGAGACAGAACATCAGCCCGCACCTTATCCTCCATCTTTGTGCTCCTAGCTTCATACTTGAAGTAAGGGTACAAGTTACTGAATCTATTTACTTGAGCTGCGACCCGGCGAGTTACGTAAGATCGTATTAAATTCACCGAAACCTCATAAAGCCTGAGGGTATTTATGTTTTTAAGATTCCCCTCATCATCATACTCGCAAAACTGATCTGCTGCATTAACGCTTGTTAGATCCTGCTGGCATTGATCAACGCTAATCTTACCCTGCGCATACTGAAGCAAAGGTATGGTTGCCTTATTTATGGGCATACTATCCCACGCAATATCCACGGACATGTAAAGTTTTGCGTGCTTTGTCGAGAACCTTATCCCCTCGATAATTCTTGATTGGATCAAGTCTTGAAATTTCTCCCTCGTCTCAAAGTCTTTCCCCTTAGTTGAGGTAAATATCTCCCTTAACCTCGCTTGCGTGCATCCGTGCTTTTCTAGTATGTCTAAATTTACCATTTTATTTCCCCGTAAAATCGAATATATTTTCAATTGGGTCAGGAACCCAGTTCTTCATAAATTGTCCCTCGAGCACGGAAAGCAGTATGCATGCTGACATCGGAAGGGGTTTCGTTTTGCTAATCTTCAAATCTAGGTCTTTAATTCCTATAAGTGTGCCCATCTCTGCGTAGGTCATGCGCAAAAATGAACACATCCTCTCTAGTCTCTTTTGAGTCCAGATTTGAGGTAACCCCAAGCTCGCGTAATGACACCTAATAAGTAGTGTAGCAGTTGTTTCATCACTACTACTCCTCCTCGTCTTCGTCTTTATCTTCCCCTTCTGGGCTTTCATCACTCTCAAGGGAGGTTATTGAAACTATATTTTCTAGTGGTAACGAAGCTCGATTTTCGGATAACTCACTAATAGAGAGTTCCGCTACAACTTTAATTTTATCTCCAGCTTGCATGCCATCAAAGTCCTCCAGGAGCTCTGGATTATTCTTTAGATCTAAGGTCATTATACTTTCCATAAAATGTAACTTAGGATTTATTGTAACTAAAATCAAGCACCTAATTCCATTATCTCAGATCCAGCAGTTCTACCTACATCAACATAATGCGTAGACTCAAAATATATAATGGGGTAAGTCATGGCATCAAAGGCATGGAGGTACACGCTCCTATTGGGCTTTAGTGCTATATTAGGGTCGTATGTCTTGCCAGGCTTCTGGGATATTAGATTGCGAAACATTTTTGTACAATTCGTGCACGGCACGGACATCATTAGCTCCTCATTGGATAACTTCGCTATCATCAACCTCACCCTTGCCTCCACTGAGCCACTAAACTTGGGTGCAGCTTTCATGCGTATAGGGTCTAGCTTGAATGTCTCTGACTTATCCCTTGATATTTGCTCTATATCCTTCACGTCATAAGAACCTGTTTTGGCGCGATATTGATTAAATGCGGAATTATCAGAAATGTGAATGAACTTGAATTTGTGATCCATCCTTCGGTTCCAGTATGCCATCTTCCTCATGACCATTGGGATCAAGGTGGTATAAGGAAGCTTTTTATTTATAACTACTAATTCATCAAATACAGTCCAAATGGTTCGATCGGAACCCGAGATAACTTGCATAAATATTATCGCATTATTAACAGAACCTGGATCCCATCCGCATATTATAGGATAATCTACGCTCGGGAGGATGCCGCTCTTTGCGTCACCCACCAAATGTAGTGACTTATTGAAATAGGGACCAAATATCGCATCTCCGGCAGGCCTGTCCACCCACTCCCCTTTAATCATTCGGGCTTCTTCAACGGGATCGTTCTTAACTGCCTCTACAATTCTTTCATAGTAACCGAGGGGCAGGTTTTTTATATTCTCCGCTATGGGTACATGATATGTAGAATAGTCATCATTCCACACCTTATCTCCATCTTTGTCGTTCCACGGCTCCTCAAAGAACCTTTTATAAACCCAATGACTCTGGCCATCAGGGTTGCATGCAGCAAGATATTGTTGCGGACCGTGTATGCCCTGTCTTCTTCCTAGCTGCTGAACCACCGCATTGAAATAATCAGGTGTATCAAGATTCGTAAGCTCATCGACAAATACAAGACTAGGCTCAAACCCCTTAATTCTATCCTTAATAAAAGCACCATAGGGAACAGATATAAGCACTACACGAGAGTGACCACCAAATCGGTTTTCTACATCGATGTATAAATTCTTCTGAGTGTCCTGGCGTTCATCTGTGTGAGAGAGCCCAATCCCGTCTTTCCACTCAGGTAGTATTTCTACCTGTAGCTTATGCCAAACTCCACCAAGCGTAGCCTGCGACCGAACACCTACAATTATGAGAGCGAGAGCATTAAAATTTTCATACAAGTGTCGAACCAGTTTATGACCTCCAAGCGAGAAAGTTTTTCCAGATCCACGCTCCCCGTAAGCAAGGATGTAATTACTGGGATCATCAAAAATTTTCTGCTGGGTAGGGCTAAGCGAAGGAATCCATTTGGAAACTTCTGCTTTCTCAGGCGACTCATCGTCTACTGCTTGAGCCAGCCTCTCAGCTAGAGCTTTGTGCTTGAGTTTCTTCGACATCTCTTAGTTCTTTCAGTGGTCTAAATCCTGGCTTTTTCTTTACTTCTCCTTTTTCCTTTTGGTCGTACAGCTTCAACTGGAACTCAAGTCCCTTAAGTAGCCTATCGTGAAATTTTCCTTGCTGCTCACAGGCCTGTATGAGCAGTCGAGTCTTTAGGGCTTTTTCCTCGGAATCCATCGTTTCATCCTGAAGCTCCTCCCTGAGTTGCTCGCCCACCTCAAACAATGATATGTTCTGCCTAAGGTTTAGTTTCTGCGTAACACGCAGCCCTTCCGCCATGAACATTCCAATCGAGTCATCAAATTCTTTAAATACCTCCAACTTGGGTGCATTGTTTGGGTTAGAGAGCATAGACTTGATGTCTTTCTCAAAGGCCTCCCTCCCATTTTTATCCAAAGCATCTAGTAACTTTTTGTTTTTCACCTCAGTAGATTCCTCCCTAACCATCACTTCAGCTTGATCAGGTAGTGGATCTGCCGTTCCGTTTTGTATCCAGATGGCTCTTAATTTTTGATCAGTCGATACTCTTTTCCTTATGTAATCATTCCGAACACCAAAATGCTTAGCGACCATTCCGTAGTCACCCTTGAAATCAACCATAGCTTGCCCTAGTAGTTCCGTGCTTACTTTATGACTTTTTGGCATTCTCTAATATTTTTATGATTGGTAAAAAGGTAGTATCCCAGTGGCCCGACTGCTTTAAGTAACTAAACTTGCCCGAACTGCGAGTGTACGCCTGTGTTCGATTTCGGTCATAGCAATTAAATGGGTCAAAGTTGCAGCCTTCGCAAAAAGACCTTACCTTACTTATCAGTAAGTCATCCCAGTGCGTCATTCTACTTATCTTGACCACCTCGGAAACAGGCATCTCGGCGCCTACCGCAATCTCCTGATCTGACATTGCGCGAACATGCTTAGGAGAGAATTGCCTCCTCGCAAGAAGTCTAACTAAGGCAGGAGGGTATTCCTCAAGTATCTGCCATGGTGTTTTTTTTCCACTCTTGGATATTTTCATATACTGGTTTCATTTCGCCCCACCCTTTGTCGGTGGTTCCGATAATAACATGCTTTTCTTTATCGCAGCGTTTACCGACCAGAATCCAGTCATCACAATACTCACCTACTGTAGATCTAATTCTATCAAATAGGTCAAAAGCCTCCACTTTTGATTTTTCAATTTTCTTTTTTTGCCAATCCATAGATTTTAAAATCTACATATCCAGCGATATTTGCAACACTAATTTTCGTGTAACCATAGGAATGCGCAAGGGTTCATGCAGGGATAATACTAAAAAACTCATCAGACTCTTCCTTGCCCACTCTGTTATTTTTATAATTAGAAAGGAATACCTCACTGCTCATATGCCCCATCGTATCGAGAGCCCACTCAAAATCTTTCCAATACCCGTAGCTTCCAAATGAATGCCTTGCACCATTTGCAGGATAGGTAAAACCTTCACGATAACTTGTTCCATGCTTGTACCCAAATGCACGTCCCGCCGCTAAAGCTCTCGCTTGACTAAGTGCATTATATGTAACGGGATTAACCATGCCCTTGCCATCCTTTGGTATCCACTCCCATAAGTTCTCGGGAGGAATAATCCATCGCTCCCTTCCGGTCTTAGTGCGTTCTGCCATTAAGCCTATACGCTTACCCCATTGAATATCGGAATATCTGAGCATTTCCATTTCGATCTCAGCACGGATACCCGTGAAAAACATAACCGCCAATGCCGGTCGGTACTTTTTGTGAATAGCACCAAGTATTCCCCTAGTCTCCTCCACCGAGCAAATGCCTGGTAATTTAGCAAACTGCTTCTTTGTGGTTTCTATCTTCAGACCCTTATTTACCGTGGAATACCAATCCTCTTTGTTTTGCCCGTAATCCTTGGATCCGCACCATGCCATAAAAATCTTAACTGCACCACCATACCCAAGCTTTGTTTTGTGCGACCATTTCCCGGAGTTCACGTATTTCATGTAATCCCCTGTTGTCACTTCACTAACCAATCGATCCTCCCCGAACCATCGCAAGAACTTCATAACCCGATCCTCGGTGGTTGCCTTTCCTTTCTGTCTTGGCTTGTGGTCGTTATCATTCCTTTTTCCGTAATCTAATATGTATTCATGGAATGCAACCGATAGAATTGTTTTGTCACCCGCGGGTTCTTTTCTGGACTTGCCTGCTATCCATTCATGCTCATCAAACATCTTCGCCTCGGCATAACTGTCGAAAAACTTTCTGTATCGCTTACCCGACTTACGGATATTTATAACCCATCGATCCTTACCTCTTACATTTACTTTAGTTGGTTTTGCCATTTGTTGCCCTTGTTGCCCATTCTGTTGCCCATAAAACACTCATATCGTGGTATATTTAGGTATAGAGTGGTAAAATATAAGTCTACAAAAAAAAAGACCCTCCCGAAGGAAGGTCTCTATTTAAGCGGGATTCCCGCTAGTTATGAATGGCACACCCGGAGGGAGTCGAACCCCCAACCTCCTGGTCCGTAGCCAAGTTTTAATCGTCTATTTTACTAGGACTTGGGGTCTCGTTGCCAATTTGTTGCCACTTTGGGTCTACAATCCACTGATCCACGACCCATATGTTTCCGGTCAATTCGTATAGTCTATTCTTGAGGTGTAGCCGAGAGTGGCGAACATTAGTCAAATCAGCGTCATAATTAGCCTCGTACTGGTAGATCAGTGAAACCAATACGAGTACTGCTACGGCAATCATACTTGCGAGGATTCCAATGAACCTTATTTGCCGAGAAAGCTTTTCAGTTTTCTTGGCAATGTCATGTGTTTGCATTATTTCCTCTCCATTCACTTGAACCTTAGTTATCTCTCCGTCAAAATGGGTATTCCATTCTTCGGACTCCTTGAAGACAGTTATTTTATTTAATAGGGGAGAAGTCATATATTTTATTTATTTTCTGCTTAACTGCCATGCGAACTTGTCAATTTGCATGGCGTTAGTTTCAGGCACCTTATTGCCAGTGTTTGTTATTAGTTGTGTATATTGTTCTACCGAGTCAGCTACATAAGCTCCTACGGTTTTTTTAGTTACAAGAAGGGATTCTTGCATTTGCTGGTAGATTTCCAGCGGAATGCGAGTGTTAATCGCTATGTACTCTTTTTTTGATGCTTTTTTCATGGTCTATTTATTTTGTGTCGATGGGGCAAGTTCAGGCACGATAAATTAAGGAATGTTACAAAGTGATAAGAATGTCAAGTATTTATAATATAAAATAATAGATATTTAACATTTTGCATTTATTTTACGAAAATAAAAGATTTTTCTTTTCTTTATCACAATGTGCGTGTACAACCCTCTCCATGACAAGAAAAAGTGTGGATGAACAAACAATGATCAAGAAGGGGGAGGCGGCGAGAATGCTAGGATTCGGCAATACTGCAGGGTACAAGTATCTCGATTTTCTTGCCCTTCATAAAGTAATAATGCCGGTATTCCTGCCGGGAATTAAAACCCCAAGGTATATGCGCGAAGAGGTCTTAGCGATAGCTGACCGAGAGCCTGCAGAAATACCCGAGTTTAAAGTAAATTAACAAAAGGAGGATTGTTATGGATATACCAAATCTAAGCGGTTTCGCTGACCCCCAGAATGTCAGCAAAAAAGGAACAGGAAGTTTTTCTGCTTCCTATATAAATTGGGCAAGAACATTACATGATATTCGCGAGAATGCTAATGGATGGATGCCGGAAATGGTGGAGAATATCCACGGAGAAGAGGTTCACCCTGCCCCTGATGGGAGTGCGTACCTAGTAATTAGATTTCGTCATGTAGATGGAACTAAGACTACAGGCATTCCGCATGCCATTATGGATCATAAGATGAAGTCCGTAAAAGGTGATCTTGTGGGAGCCCGTGATGTTGCTGATTCATTTGTTCGTGGTGCGTGTAAAGCCGCCGCCGCATTATTTGGGTATGGATGGCAGATGTGGTCAAAAGACGATCCTATGGAGCGAACCGCAGAAGAAGACAATGCGATCGCCGAGGAAAGAAAAAATGTAAAGATTGGAAAAATCAAACAATCTCTCGCTCAATCTGAAGATGAGGTTAAGTATGTTGGAAATGATATAGTTGATCAGCACTCAACTCCACAGGGTTGGCTTGAAGAGAATGATCCAATAGCCGTACAAGAAGACGTACAGGAAGACTCATGGAAAAGCGTAGTTTGCCCTTTCCCTAAACATAAAGGCAAAACACTAGGTAATATTGCCGATGAAGATCCTAGTTACTTGAAGTATTTTGTCAGCAAGGTTGATACAATTGAGAATGATGATTTAGCGAATGCTCTTAAGGCTTTTGATAAGTCATCAAATCAAGATGGTCACCAAGGCTTTGATAGGGTTGCGTAATGGTTAGTCAAGATAGAGGTGACGCTCCATCTGCGTCCAAAATATCTGCGATTATAAAATGTCGAGGATACCACAAGGCTAATTTAATGTTTCCTTGGGTGGGCGAAAAAAGTGCTGCTAATGAAGGTACAATAAGGCATCAACATGAGGAAGACCAAACACCCCTAGATGAAATCTTAGATGACGAGCAAAGAATGTGCGCTCTTCGGTCAAGGCAATCGCTTGACTGGTGCAGGGACGAGCTTGGTCTTAAAGAAAATTCCACCAAAATTGAGCGTGAATTAAGATTATGGTGGGATGACAAGTGGTCGGGACAACTCGATTATTTAGAGACTTGGTCTAAGTTGGGAAAAATGGATGAGGGGTTAAAAGAGTATGCTTTTCTAGCAGACTATAAAACACTAAGGGGTGATCATGACCCTGCTCACATAAACCTACAGTTGTTAGCTCAAGCCGTATTGGTTCATAAGAATTTTCCGAATGTCTCGGAGGTGTTTGTGGCCTTAATAGAGCCTTTCAAGGAGCCGATGTACACGACTGCAAGTTACACGGAAGCTCACCTTAGGGGTAAGGGCGAGTGGATAACTGAAGTAGTGGATGAAGCAATGAGTGAGAACGCTCCTAGGACAGCGGGGCCGTCGCAATGCAAATGGTGTTCGGCGGTTCCGTTTTGCCCGGAAGCAAGAAATTTAATGACAGTAATAATGGAGGGAAAATATGGAAGATTGGTTAAAGGATGAGGACTTAGCGGAAGCATTATCGATGGCGGTATTTGCTGAAACATTCGCTAAACAAGTAAAAGCAGTAGCTAAGGCTAGACTTGAGGCAGATGCCGAGTCAGTTCCAGGGTACAAACTCAGAAGTGGAGGTAATATATCTAGTTATGACGCTAAAGAGGTGGCTGATATTATAATGGAAACAAATGTGATTGAATGGAATGACCTACTTGAGGTGATGAAATTCTCAATGACACCCTTTATCTCCATTTGGTCTAAGCGCACAGGTATGAATAAGGCGGAGGCTAAAAAAGATCTACAGGAACGCCTTAAGGATATTGTAAGGAGTAAGACAAAATCTCCATCAATAATTAAATCTCATGCCCCAAAAAAATAGTGGAAAAGGGAGAAAAGATAACGCTAAGGGTGAACAAGAAAACCCCTTCACTGAATCAACTTTTGCGGTGGAATCAGTGGGATCGATTGAAGGAAAAAAAGGCGATGACGAAGGAGGTAGGTTTATCCATCGAGTCCGCATTATCTCAATGCGAGTCAGGATCTGTGACCCCGACAATCTCGTTGGGGGACAAAAGCATCTCATTGATGCGCTTAGGCTTGCAAGAGTTATTCCTGAAGATGATCCGCAAAGCATCTCCCTCCAAGTCTGTCAGAGGAAGGTCAAGAGCTACAAAGACGAAGAAACGTGGGTGGAGGTAAGTGTATGAATAGCGACAGAATATCATTCAGATTATCACCCGAGGCATTATTTAATCTTCAAGCTTTTACGAAAGCTACGGGTAAAAAACCTAGCGAAATTGCACGAGCAGGATTGGAGATTTACATGGCTCAATGCGGATGGAGGATACAATCAAATGTCGGACAGGTGTCGGACAGTTGTCCGACAAATAAAAGGGTTAAAAAAGTGCCAAATGTCGGACAGGTGTCGGACAATCCTCGCGTACACGCGGGGGATACTAATTTAGATTTATCTAAAGATAAATCGTCGAGTCCGACAAATAAGAAAAAAATATTGGTTCAATCTTGGTTCAAAAAGTTTTGGGTTCATTGCGATAACAATCTGTTCCCTAAAAGAGTTATCAAGACAATCTCAGAGAATTGGGAAGACTTAAAGGGATTAGCGCCCGAATCGGTAGCGAAAAAATACAACGCTTACTGCAATGGCGAGGCAATGAAGAACAAGCACTACAAGGAACCAAATAGTTGGTTGAATGATGGAGGTTACGAGAATGAGATTAAGGAAGAAAACAACAACGGAGGAGATTTAGCATATGACATTGAATAATTATAGTGACTACGATGCGGAGCGTGGATTTTTATCTACCTGTCGCCATGAAGATGATGAACCATCTTTTGAGATTTGGGCATACGGATTGGAGAGCGGTATAAGTGAAGATCACTTTTCTGACTTACCGATGAGGGAGTACTTCATATCTTTTAGGCAGGCAGAAAGGGATAATGACTTTGGGATGATTGGAGCTATGCAAAGACTCCCAAAGGGTTGGAGTGATGAGAATCCGGGATTTGTAACTAGCGTTTTAATGTGTTGTGAAACCACTGTGCGAGGCAAGGAGTGGGTCGATCGGATAGTGAAGGCCCATAAGTTTAGGGAGCTACAGAAATTATCATTAAAAATTCAAGACGAAGTCGATCAAGCTGGAAAACTTGATGACCCGACAAAGATTGCCGTAAAAGCTGAGGAGATGCTCGCTGACCTCATTCAACCAAGCACGAAAACCCTAGTATCAGCCAAGGAGTTAGCGGAGGCTACAAACTTAGCTATAAAGCTAGAGAGGGAAATGGGTGGGGCGACAATAACAACGAACCTTCCATTCCTAAATTCAATTCTCGATGGTGGCTTTAGGGCGGGTCAAATGGTCGTTGTTGCAGCCCGACCATCAGTAGGGAAGACGACATTATCGATGAATATTGCACATCATTCAAGCAACCAAGGAAAGAATATTTTATTCTTCAGTCTTGAGATGTCCAAGGATCAGCTCGGTAAGAAATTGGCGGCAATCGACCAAGGGGTTAATTTGTCAAAGTTTGCCGACAGAAGGGATAATGATGAGGACAGGAGGCTTTTGCAGAAAGGGCTAGAAAATATATCCGAGCTACCTATTTGGGTTGATGATGATCCTGCTCAAACCATATCCCAAATTCGCGCTCAAACAAAAACGATGAATAGGAAACATGGGATAGATGCTATCTTTATTGACTACTTGGGGCTAATGGAACCAGAGGATAAGAGAGATGTAAGGGAGCAACAAGTTGCTCAAATATCTAAGGCGTGTAAGAGGTTAGCTAAGGAGCTAAACTTAGTTGTATTTTTAGTATGTCAGCTCAACAGAGACTCCGCCAAGGCAGGGGGACCCCCTGCCCTTCACAACCTTAGGGAGTCGGGTCAGATAGAGCAGGATGCGGATATAGTCGTTATGCTTCATCGGGAAATGAGAGCAGGTGGAGATACCGAAACTACCGATATAATTATAAACAAAAATCGGTTTGGCCCAATTGGTCACACGAAAGATCGTGTAACATTTGACAGATTCACGCAAAGGTTTAGACAGAAGATGCCCGAACCGAGACTTAATTCAGAACCCAAACAAACTAGACAACCAATACAGGGAGATTTTGCAGAACCAATAGATAGATTATCATGAAGGAAATAATAGTAGATGTAACCAAATATCAGGCGCTTCAGTTAAAAAGGGGTGATTCAATAAAGGTTCAATTCGGGGATGTAATTTTGACCATTAGGGGACCCAAGAAAGATGATGATAAAAAGAAACTTTATTAAGGATCTAAGGGACTCACATAACAGTGTAATGGTTATGGCGGAGTATCTTCGTAATATGAATTATCAAGTTACCATGCTACCAACAAAGGAGCGTCCTAGTTTTGAGCAAAGAATGGATTTTCTTGATGACTGCGATCTCTACCTAAATATGCCAATTGAGGTAAAGCAAACTAAGCTAGTTGACTTCCCCAACGGATCCGAAGACTGGCCTAAATCATGGGGGGGAGTAAATGTTATGGCAGTTCATGCATGGGAATACAAAGACCCAAAACCTCTCTTTGTGGCAGTTCTTGATAAAACATGCAGTAACGCCGCAATAATTCACAAGGATACCGAAAAGTATTGGATCAAGAAGACTCAAACTGATCGGAGGGACGGCAGGAGTCAGCAAGTATTTAAGTGCCCGATTGATAAATGCAATTGGGTCAAACTAACAAAAAAAACATAATAAAATGCTAGGAGAAATATACACAAACATCATTGGAACGTCGGTTGCAGAACCAGAAATGAAGAAGGCGGGTACGAAGGACTTGCTCGTCTTGAGGTTGGCTGTAAATGAGAAAATAGGAGATGGAGAGAGATCATCATTCATAACGGTAAACTCATGGAGGGATAAGTTGAATGAAAAACTTATGCTGTTATCCCTCAAGGGTAAAAACTTGAAAATCCGGGGACCTCTTCATATTGAGGAATGGGAGAAAGATGGACATAAGTTCCAGAAGCCCGTGGTGACCATGGATAACTTAACATTTCTTGATAAGAAAGATGATTAGGAATGTCTTTCGATTTTTCTTTTTTATACCCAGGCGGGTGCGTCCTTTGTGGCGCACTCTTCTGGTGTGGAGTCGTATTTGCAGGGTATATCATAACTCAGGGTTGGAAGGCGTAAGGAGGAAAAAATGTCTACGATAATTGGATTAGCGGGGCCGAAGGGAGTGGGTAAGTCAACTTATGCAAATCAACTTGTTTTTGATATGGTATCCGAAAAACCTTGCACTGCTCCTGATCTAGCGAAGATTAGGATCATAAGTTTTGCTACACCCTTAAAGGAGATGCTTGGATGCATTGTTCACCAGGATTACATTGATGATAAGGAAAGGGTTATACCAAACCTTGGTGTATCCGCACGACACTGCTTGCAGACTTTGGGTACAGAATGGGGAAGAAATATACATCCTGATATATGGATCAACATTACGAAGCACCGCATGGAGGAATCAGATGCTAAGATATTTATTATTGATGATGTACGATTTGATAATGAGGCTGAAATGATTTGTGAAATGGGGGGCGAGGTATGGAAGTTGTCCAGATCTGGAGTAAAAGAAGATGACAACCACATATCTGAGTCCGGAATTAGTGACAATTTAATCACAAAAAATGTAAACCTTGACTCCTTGGGTAATGTTACATAGTAAAAAGTGTAACAAATGTGGGTTGTTTTATTTTTATTATTTTTATTAAGTTTTGGCTTTTGGTTACATGTGGGATCTTCAGACAATAATACGAATAAATAATGAAAAGGACTCCGCTGCGCAGGGTGAGCAAGAAACGCCAAAAGGAGATGAAGGAGTACTCGATCCTGAGGAAGGAGTTTTTGGAAAAGTTACCTATGTGCGAAGTGTGTATGAAGGCGAAGACGAGTGATGTGCATCATCGCAATGGAAGAGGAAAATACTACATGGATGTGGGTACCTGGTTATCTGTATGTCGTCCA
>Ga0222717_10000818_pt1 | contig 26336 bp, 35 predicted proteins | sample C33_18DmetaG_FD_165053 | JGI IMG/M metagenome (GOLD analysis project Ga0222717, IMG submission 165053) | Estuarine water microbial communities from San Francisco Bay, California, United States - C33_18D | ecosystem: Environmental > Aquatic > Marine > Unclassified | place: USA: California... | reverse complement strand
CACCTGATTCAACTTCAGCCGGATATCCTGATAGCCAAAACTTTGATAATAACTTAATGTTAGGCCATAGTGCTACCGATGGTTTTTTTAGTATGGTTGTGGATGGTGATGATGGAGCTGGAGCCTATGCTAGTCTTACCTTTCATGCGACTGAAGGCCCGCCGAATTTAGCTGAGCTTTGAATTGAATAGGAAAAATAATTATGAACCCTAAATATAGAATTGTATACGAAGATCCTGATAATTTGGATGCGCCAGCCGCGGTAGTTACCCCTTCTGATACTTGGTTAGAAGAAGAAGCTATGGCAGGCAAATTGTGCCCAGTACAAGTATTATGGGATTTACAGGATGATGAGCAAAAAGCTATAGAAGAAGGTAGACATCAAGGGTTTAGACATGATGAAGAAAAGTGGAAGCTTCAATGGACAGCACCTAGAGTTGGTCCATTAACTGAAGAAGAGGCGATGGAATATTTAGCTTTGATAGTTTTACCTAGAAAAATATTTACTGAAAAGCATAATCGCCCGATGTTTAAAATTATTAAGGCTGATGAAAAATGGCCAAAAAATAGATTGTTTAGAAACGCTTGGCGGTTAAAAAAATAAGGAAAAATTAAATGTCAAATTTTGTTAGACTTTTAAACGGAAGTGTCGATATCGGCACCGTTAACGTCGAAAACATTCAAAGGTTATTCAGAGAAGCGTGGAAATTAGATGCAGATGAATCTTCTATAGAAGTAGATATGGATGCAGCTAAAGATCTTTGGAGAAATAAAATTAGAAGATATCGAAAGAAGGCTTTTGAAAAGCTAGATGCTGAGTATATGATGGCTCTTGAAACAAGCGCTGATACTACAGATATCGTTGCCAAAAAACAAGCTCTGAGAGATGCTCCAGCGCACGCTGATATCGCTAATGCTACAACTCCTGCAGAATTAGCAGCGTTTCAACCTATTGAAGATTTTACAATCACAAGGTAAGGAAATAAAAATGGGAATGGTAATCTATCAAACTTCGGGCGGTGGTAGCGGTGTTGGAGAAACAACCGGCTATATAGGTCTTAGTAATGCCAGACTTGCTGGAGCGCATACAGAACCTGCCCCTGCGGTTACTGCTGGAACTAGTACTAATAGATTTCCTCGCCATTCAGGTTATGGATTAGGTAATAACTTTTCGAACAATAGTAATACATCATTAAGAATTAATAACGTAAGATTTAATGGTGAAGGTAAAAAAAGAAATGGCAGAATCGCAGAAGGAGGAGTTGAATCTTTAACTTATACTGGTAATGCCTTTCCCCAAAAATTTCTTTTACCGGCTGGGCACGGTGGACAAGGGCCAACTTATGTAAAAGCATTTCAAAGATTCGTATCTGGAAGCGGTACGGCAACTAAACAAACTCCAAGCGCCGCAACAAAAGTTCAAATTTGGATTGTAGGCGGCGGAGGCTCTGGAGGTGCTGCATCTACAGATGCTGGTAGAGAAGGCGTAGCTTCTGGCGGCGGGGCCGGAGGAGTATATGGAATAGAATTAGATTACAGTGCTTTTGCAAACAGCACTTATGTTGTTGGATCAGGTGGCGCAACTCCAGGTACTGTTAGCGGTGGTGGTACAGCAAGAACAGGAAATAACGGCGGCCAGACACAGATTTCCGGATCCTGGGGCAGTATCTACGCGACAGGCGGCCTCCGTGGATATGGAAGTAGGCAAGGTAATGCAGATGTTGATAACTATGGTACAACAGTGCCTATTACCCAAAACGTAACTACAACTAATCACGGCGCTTGGGGTATGTGCGGTCCTGGTTTAGGAGGTTACGCATACCCCAGCTCTAGCATGCATTCTTCTGTAAAAAATTTGTGGCGGACACATGAATTGCGATCGCCAGGAAACATTGGACAAGTTCCTTTCGGCTCTTTTACTGGTTCAAGCCAATCTATTGAAGTCGGAAGTGACGGCAAACACGCAAATGGTGGTGCTACACCTAATTGGGGTTATGGTTTCTTTAGTTTTGATATAATAAATCAATATATGCCTGGTGGAGCTCCTACTCATGAATCTTCAGCCGGAGCTAATACAGGTGAATATACTAATATAGCCTCGCTTCCTCCAATATTTGGAATAGCTCATGAACAACATAGTATGACTGTTGATGAATCATATGGAGGCGCTGCACAAACACATTCAAGCGGTACAGCTAGTGCCGGCATAGCAGGATCACTAGGCGGCGGTGGCGGGGGCTTGGCGCAAGAAAGCGGAGCGGCCCGTTCGGCGGGTGCTGGCGGAAGCGGTGGTGTTTTTATTTTTTATTACTAATGGCTATAATTCAAACTATTATAAATACCTCTAATACGAACACTTAGAGGTATTTTTTATGGCTACTCCTAGTACAAGGCAGGGATTAATCGATTATTGTTTAAGATCTCTTGGGGATCCAGTAATTGAAATTAACATTGATCCTGATCAAATGGAAGATAGAGTAGATGAAGCTCTGCAATACTATCAAGAATTTCATTCTGATGCAACTTTGAAAACTTATATGAAACATCTTGTTACAGCTGCTGATGTAACAAATGAATATATCACATTAGCGAGTGATATTACTTATGTTTCAAAACTATTTCCTATTCGCGGTGGATCAATAACAAAAGATTTCTTTGATATTAAATATCAATTGCATTTAAACGATATTGCTAATCTTCAAACTTATATGGGTGATTTAGCTTATTACGAGCAAATGCAACAATATCTTTCTTTAATTGATATGAAACTAAACGGAACTCCTCAAGTTCAGTTTTCAAGAAGAGAAAATAGATTATATGTTTTCGGAGATTTTGCCGATAAAGATATTGAAGAAGGGGATTATTTAGTTGCAGAAGTATATAAGATTTTAGATCCAGATGTTAATACTTCTATCTACAATGATAGATGGATGAAAGAATATACTACTGCGATATTTAAAAGACAGTGGGGCCAAAATTTAATTAAGTTTGAAGGTATGCAATTGCCCGGCGGAGTTACATTAAATGGTAGACAAATATATGATGACGCGCAATTAGACATAGACAGATTAAGAGAAGCAATTAGGTCTGAGCATGAAATGCCGGCTGACTTCTTCGTGGGGTAATAAATGGCGACTAATAGGTATTTCAGCCAAGGCCGCAGGTCAGAACAAAATATGTTCGAAGAGATAATCATAGAATCTTTAAAGATCTATGGTCAAGATGTCTATTATCTTCCAAGAGATATTATGAATGAAGATAGAATCTTAAACGAAGACGTACCATCTCGTTTTAACTCCTCATATAAGATTGAAATGTACATTGAAAATATTGATGGGTTCGATGGAGAAGGAGATCTCTTCACTAAATTTGGTGTAGAAATTAGAGATCAAGCCACTTTCATCGTAGCAAGAAAAAGATGGGAAAATACCGTATACAAATATGATAATGATATATCAGGAACTCGCCCATTGGAGGGCGACTTGCTTTATATACCATTCTCTAAAAAATTATTTGAAATTACAATGGTTGAACACGAACAACCGTTTTATCAATTAAAGAATCTACCAACATATAAATTACGTTGTGAACTATTTGAATATGGCGGTGAAGATTTAGATGCTGGTATTCCAGAAATCGATGCGATTGAAGCAGCCTATGCTTATGAATACTTACTATCTTTAGATAGTTCTTCAGGAGGATTTAGTGTAGGCGAAACTGTAAATCAGACTTTAGCAGATGGAACTATTATGTCTGGGGAAGTTTCAAATTGGTCAGATTCCAGTAATACTTTAAGTCTGATTCACGTTGGTGCAGATGACGGTAAGTTCCACAACTTTGTAACTGGAAGACAAGTTGTTGGTACTACAGATAATAATCCCGGTATATTAACTAGTTTTTCAATTGCAGGAGTTATTCAAGTTACAGAAGATAATCAACTATCATCTAATGAACAAAATACTTATTTTGATACACTAACAGATTTCTTGGACTTCAGTGAATCGAACCCATTTGGAGATCCTAGCTAATGTTTGGTACATATTTTTATCACGAAAGAATTAGAAAAAGCGTTGCAACCTTTGGATCTCTATTTAATAATATTTACGTGTTAAGAAAGAACTCGGCTGGAGCAACAATAAGCCAAGCTAAAGTTCCTTTATCTTATGCTCCACAACAAAAATTTTTAGAAAGAATTAGAGAAAATCCAGATTTACCTGGCAGTACTAAAGTCGCTTTAAAATTGCCAAGAATGTCATTTGAAATCACTGGCATATCATATGATCAAGGTAGACAATTACAAAGAAATAACGATTTTATCACTCAAGGCACTACTCATCTTGTACGAAATAAATTTAATAGTTATACACCTTATACCATAAATTTTTCTTTAAATGCTTATGCTAAAACGCAAGATGATGCGTTGCAGATTGTAGAACAGATTTTACCATTTTTCTCTCCGCAGTATACTTTAACTATTAAACCATTAGCAGATTTTCCAGAATTAAAAGAAGATGTTCCAATTACCATTACTGGTGTAACATTCTCTGATGATTTTGAAGGTTCTTTAGAGCAAAGACGTACAATTATATATACATTAGATTTTGAAATGAAAGTCAATTTCTATGGACCAGTAGCAGAAAAAGGTATTATTCGTTCTGCTATTACTAACGTATTTGACCAAGAATCTGGATTATTAGATTCAGATCAAAGAATACAAAGTATAACAATAACACCTGATCCTTCAAACGCTATTGGTCTAGGCGACAGTGATTTTGGGTTTACAACTGATATAGCATTTATAGGTGATAGTTCGTAATGGATTCTGATACAGCAGATAATGACTTTGAATATGCAAGACAGACTTATCATGATTTATTAATTAAAGGATCTGATGCATTAGAAGAAATGATGGAAGTAGCAAGAGCTACAGAGCATCCTAGAGCATTTGAAGTCTTTTCTAACATGATGAAAAACGTTGCAGATATTAATGGCAACTTGTTAGATCTTCATAAGAAAAAACACGATATGAAACCTAATAATCAAAAGGCGCTAGCAGCGCAGACAACAAATAACGTTTTTGTAGGATCTACTACTGATTTACAAAGACTATTAAAAGATGAAAAAATCATAGATCATGAATGATACTTATCTCGGCAATCCTAATGTCAAAAGAGACGGGGTTGTACAGAACTGGACAAATGAAGAAGTAAAAGAATATGCCAGATGTATGACAGATCCGGCCTATTTTGCATCTGAATATTGTAAGATTATTTCTCTTGATGTTGGACTAGTTCCTTTCGAATTATATCCTTATCAAGAAAAAATGTTTAAACAATTCAATGATAACAGATTTAATATAGTATTGGCTTGCCGTCAGTCAGGTAAATCAATATCTAGTGTGGTCTATCTGTTATGGTTCGCAGTCTTTCATCCAGAAAAAACAATCGCTGTACTTGCCAATAAAGGTGCTACCGCTAGAGAGATGTTAGCAAGAGTTACTCTTACTCTTGAAAACCTGCCATTCTTTCTTCAACCGGGTTGCAAAGCTTTAAATAAAGGATCGATAGAGTTTTCTAATAATAGTCGCATTATTGCGGCTGCTACTTCTGGATCTTCTATTCGTGGTCTATCTGTCAACCTACTATATCTCGATGAGTTTGCATTTGTCGAGAGAGCCGCGGAGTTTTATACTTCAACTTATCCAGTTATTTCTTCTGGTACAGAATCTAAAATTATTATTACATCTACTGCAAATGGTATTGGTAATATGTTTCAAAAGATTTGGGAAGGTTCTGTTCAAAAGACGAACGACTTTATTCCGTTTAGAGTAGATTGGTGGGATGTTCCAGGTAGAGATAAAAAATGGAAAGAAGAAACAGTAGCCAATACTTCTCAACTACAGTTTGATCAAGAGTTTGGTAATACTTTCTTTGGAACTGGTGATACACTTATATCAGGAAATACACTATTAGAATTTAGGGCGAAAGAACCTTATAAAAGATTAGAACAAAATTCTGTTTGCATATTTAAAGAACCTGAAAAGAAACATGACTACATAATGACAGTTGATGTTTCGAGGGGAAGAGGACAGGATTATTCTACATTTAATGTGATCGATATTAGCACAAGACCTTTTGAACAGGTTGCTGTTTATCGCAATAATACTATTTCTCCATTACTCTTCCCGAATATTATTTATAAGTATGCAAATTTATACAATCAGGCTTATGTTATAATAGAAGCAAATGATCAAGGCGGAGTGGTATGTAATGGATTATACCACGAATTAGAATATGAAAATATGCACGTAGAATCTGCGGTTAAAGCAAATGCGCTTGGTATAGAAATGACTCGTAAGGTAAAACGTATTGGTTGTTCTGCTATTAAAGATATTCTTGAAGAGAAAAAATTAATAGTGCACGATGAGAATACAATCATGGAAATATCAACGTTCGTAGCTCGAGGGCAATCGTATGAAGCGTCAGATGGTAACCATGACGATTTAATGATGAACTTGGTTATGTTTGGATATTTTGCTACAAGTAATGTATTTTCAGATTTAACTGATATTAATCTAAAACAAATGATGTTCGAACAGAGAATGAAAGAAATAGAAGACGATGTTGTTCCATTTGGATATATCGAAGATGGATTAGAAGAAATTCAAATTATACCTAAAGACGATGCTTGGTCTATCGGAAATTCCGAAGAAGGCTGGGCTTATGACCCAAATCATAGGAATTTTTAATATTATAAATACTAGTAATGAACATCCGTATTATGAAAACATATAATTACGTTACTGGAAAAGGACAAAGTCATGGCAATTTTTACGACTTCTGAGTCTCCAGCGGTCACCGTTAAAGAAATTGATTTCTCTGGGGGCACAGTCCCCAATGTACAATCAACTACCGGTGGTTTTGTTGGAAACTTTCAGTGGGGGCCAGTGGATGAGGCAATACAAATATCTGACGAAGGAAGTCTAGCGTCGACTTTTGGGCAACCTTTAGATGGTGCTGCAACAGATTATCTCACCGTTTCTCACTTCTTACAATACTCAAGAACAGCGCAAGTTGTGCGCGCTACCGATACTGCCGCCGAGAATGCGACAGCAGTAGTAAATACAACAGATCCAACAGTTAATAACTTAACAGATTTTCAACAGCAACAAGGCGCTCTTGATTCTGATGAAAATACATGGGTCGCAAGATATCCAGGAGAACTGGGTAATTCAATTAAAGTACAAACATGCCCTCATAGTGGCAATAACGATTCTGCTTTTGATAACTGGGCATATAAGAGTTATTTCGATGGCGCGCCTGGTACTTCTGCAGAAGCAGAAAAGTTTGGCGTAACTAATGACGAAATGCATGTTGTAGTTATTGATGCAGATGGAAAACTATCAGGTACTACAGGTGCAGTACTTGAAACATTTGGATTTACATCTATCGCCGCTGATGGTAAAAGAGATGATGGAACCAATATTAATATTCAAGATGCAATCAACAACGGATCTGAATATGTTTATCTAGCGGGATTTGGCACAAACCTGTTCCCAGCAAAAGCTGGTACTACGCTTTCAGCTCAAACTAGTGGAACCAATTATACAGATGCCGCTCAAGACGATGTAAGATCTGTTACTTTAGCAGATGGTGCAAACTCTGGTGCTTTAGCAGCTGCTGATTATACTTCTTCAATGGAAAAATTACAAGATAAAGATACGGTTGAAGTAGACTTTATTGTTGCTCCAAAAATGGCAACTCAGTCTGATCAAGAAACAGTTGCAGAAAAAGCAAATACTATCGCTTCTACAAGAAAAGATTGTGTTGCACTAACCTCGCCATCAACCGCAGATGTAGAAAATCAAGCTGCAGCTAATACTAATGCAATTGCTTTTTCTAATTTGTTACCCAGCTCATCTTATCTTGTAGTAGATAATAACCTTCTAAAAGTTTATGATAAGTATCATGACAAATATAGATTTATTCCTGGTGCGGCCGGTGTCGCAGGCCTGATGGCAGCCACGGATAATAACTATGGTGCATGGTATTCTCCAGCGGGTTATCGCCGTGGAGCATTGCTTGGTGTAGCTAATTTAGCTTACAACCCATCTAAAGCTGATCGCGATGCTTTATATAAAGTCGGTATTAACCCTATCGCAAATATCCCTGGACAAGGTATTACTCTGTTTGGTGATAAAACACACTTCATGAAACCATCTGCATTTGATCGTATTAACGTTCGCAGATTGTTCTTGGTTGTTGAAAGAGCAGTGGAAAGAGCTGCACAAAATGTCTTGTTTGAATTCAATGATGAATTTACTCGGGCAGAATTTGTTAATGTCGTAGAGCCATTCCTTAGAGAAATCAAAGGTCGTCGTGGTATTACAGACTTTAGAGTTGTTTGTGACGAAACAAATAACACTGCGGCTGTAATTGACAGAAACGAATTTGTTGCATCTCTCTTTATCAAGCCAGCTCGTTCAATCAACTTCATTACACTGAACTTTGTAGCTACTAGAACTGGTGTCGATTTCGACGAAGTTGTTGGTAGAGTATAATAGCGCTGAAGGAGAAAACAAATGGCTATTTTAGGAGTTGATGATTTTAAGGCCAAAATGGCAGGTGGTGGCGCTAGAGCTAATCTATTTCAAGCGACTATCAACTTTCCGGCCTATGCAGACGGTGACGCAGAACTCACATCATTTATGTGTGAAGCTGCTCAGCTGCCTGGATCGACATTAGGACTTATTGAAGTTCCCTTTAGAGGGCGCAGATTGAAAATGGCCGGGGATCGTACATTCGAACCTTGGACAGTAACAATTATCAATGACACCACAATGTCAATTCGCAATGCTATGGAAAGATGGATGAACGGCATGAACGCTCATACAACTAACACAGGCCTTGCAAATCCGCTTTCATATGAATCAGATTTAAAAGTTGAACAATTAGATAAAGCAAGTGAAGTAATCAAAACGTATAACTTACGTGGAGCATTTCCAACAGCATTATCACCGATTGATCTCAGCTATGCTGCAGAAAATGAAATCGAAAGATACCAAGTAGAGTTTAACTTCCAATACTGGGAATCAGACACTACTACATAAGGTAGTATAAATATAAGTTAAAGAGGGGCTTTTTAGTCCCTCTTAAATATATTTTAGGAATTTACTATGGCAGACGATAACAGTTTAAGATTATTTGGTTTTGAAATTAAAAGAGCCCGCAAGGTAGAAAAAGAAATGCTACCTTCTATTGTTCCACCTTTGGATGAAGATGGAGCTGGCTACGTTACGGCTGCTGGTGCACACTATGGCACATACGTCGATATCGACGGAGATAATAAAACAAAAGACGAACAACAGCAGATTATGCAGTACAGAGCTGTAGCAACACATCCTGAAGTTGATGCTGCTGTTGAAGATATTATTAACGAATCTATTACTTCATCTGAAGATGAACAATCTGTTTCTCTTATTTTAGATAAGGTGGAAGCTCCAGATACTATTAAGAAATCTATTGTAGAAGAATTTGATAATATTTATAGAATGGTTCAGTTCGGTGAGCACGGACATGATATGTTTAAAAGATGGTACGTAGATGGAAGAATGTATCACCATCTAGTTATTGACGAAAAAAATCCGAAGATGGGTATTCAAGAAGTAAGACCTATCGATGCTTCCAAAATCCGCAAAGTAAAGCAAGTTAAAAAGGATAAAGATCCTGTAACTGGTGTTCAGCTTATTAAAAAGGTTGATGAGTTTTATATTTACCAAGATAAACCAGGTGCAGTACAGCAAGGTGTTAAACTAACTCTTGATTCTATTTCTTATGTGACATCAGGATTACTAGATGAGCGCAGAAAGAAAGTTGTTTCGCATTTGCATAAATGCTTAAAGCCTATCAACCAATTACGTATGATGGAAGACTCGCTAGTGATCTATAGACTAGCTAGAGCTCCAGAACGTAGAATATTTTATATCGATGTAGGTAACTTGCCAAAGGGTAAGTCCGAAGAATATATGAAACAGATTATGGCTAAGTACCGTAATAAACTAGTATATGACGCTTCTACAGGAAACATAAAAGATGATCGCAAACATATGTCGATGCTTGAAGATTTTTGGCTCCCTCGTCGCGAAGGCGGGCGTGGAACAGAAATTACTACACTTCCAGGCGGTGAAAATCTTGGACAAATAGACGACATCGTCTATTTTCAAAAAAGATTATATAGAGCATTAAACGTTCCTGTTAATAGGCTTGAGCAAGAGTCTCAGTTTTCTCTTGGAAGATCTACTGAAATCAACAGAGATGAACTAAAGTTTCAGAAGTTTATAGATAGACTACGTTCAAGATTCAATTATTTCTTTTTAAATATTCTTAAAAAGCAATTACTGCTAAAAGGGGTTATCACTGAAGAAGATTGGAATCAATGGGCCAATGATATTAAAATTAACTATGTAAGAGATAATCATTTTACTGAACTTAAAGATGCAGAGCTTTTAAGAGAAAGATTACAAACTCTTGATATTATGCAGCAATATGTAGGAGAATTCTATTCTAAAGAATGGGTAATGAAAAACGTATTACAATTTGACGATGATGACATAAGCCAAATGAAAGATCAAATTGATGATGAAATGAAAAGTGGTGAAGTTAGCGCTGATGACGACCACATAAATCCAGAACAAGGAAATGACAATGGGTGATTTACAAGCAATGATTGATGCTGCATACGAAAAAGATTATAATGCAGCTAATGGAATTTTTAATGAACTAATAGCTTCAAGAACGAATGATGCGTTAGAAGCTGAAAAAATTAGTATGGCCGATGCAATGTTTAATGGCGAAGATGCTGCAGATGAAGTAACTGATACAATAGATACATCTGCTGAAGAGGATATTGAAATTGAATTAAGCGATGAAGAAATGGCTGAATTCGAAGCTGATGAAGAAGCTGTAGAAAATATGTCATATGAAGAGTCTGAAGAGTAATAAAATTTCTTAAAACGGTAATAAGTATAAATAAAACAATGAATACATTTAAACAGCTAAGAGAAAAAATGAAGAAAGGCATGCCTCCTGGTGAACATGTCTATGATAAAAAATTTGGCAAAGTTGAATTAATGATTCATAAAGAAAAAAATATGTTTACTGCTTATATAGACGGTGAAAAACTAGATACCTATAAGACTCAGAAAGAAGCTGAGAAAATGGGAAAAGAGTTTATAAACCAGTATAAAGGATAACAAATGAAACTGATTGCAGAATATAACGATCAAAATATCGAAGTGATTACTGAGGCCAGAAAAGATGGCGGTAAGAATCATTTCATCGAAGGCATTTTTATGCAGTCAGAAGCAAAGAATAGAAACGGACGCATTTATCCCAGACCTATCATGGAAAAAGCGGTTGATAAATACGTTACTGAACAGGTTTCCAAGAACAGAGCGGTTGGTGAATTAAATCACCCTGAAGGACCTACTGTTAACTTGGATAAAGTATCTCACAAGATCACGGAACTTAATTGGAAGGGAAATGATGTTGTGGGTAAGGCACAAATTTTGGATACACCTATGGGTAATATAGTAAAAGGTTTACTAGATGGCGGTGTTCAACTTGGTGTCTCAACTCGTGGTATGGGTAGCCTTGAGCAAAGAAATAATACTATGTACGTCAAAGACGACTTCGTTCTTAATACGGTTGATATCGTACAAGATCCATCTGCTCCGACAGCTTTTGTTAATGGAATCATGGAAGGTGTAGAGTGGGTTTGGAACAATGGTGTTATAGAAGCTCAAGTAATTGAACAAATGGAGACTGAAATTAAGAAAGCTCCACGCGCTGATCTCTATGAGACTCAGACTCGTGAATTCAAGAATTTCCTCTCGTTAATGAAACAAAAATTATAATAGGAGATCAACATGACTGATCAAATCGACCAGGATGTAGAGCTCGACGAGGAAATCGAAGAAGCTCACGATCCAGCAAACGCAGAAGCACAATCTATTGCCTCTGTTGATGCCGCCGAAGATAAAGGCCCTAAAGCTAAAAAGCGTAAGGGTGACAAGGATGCCGGCGATAAAGCACCTATTCCTGCCGCAACAAAAGCAGCTGCTCCACAAGCAGAGTCTATCGATTTTAATGGGGACTTCAGTGAAGACTTGAATGCTCTAGTGGAATCTGAGGCTACTCTTTCAGAAGAGTTTAAAGCCAAAACAGCTGTAATTTTTGAAGCTGCAGTAAAATCAAAACTTTCTGAAGAAATCGATCGCCTAGAATCTGAGTATGCTACTCAGCTAGACGAAGAAGTTGCTTCAATCAAGGGCGACCTTGTAGAGAAAGTTGATAGCTACCTCAACTATGTAGTTGAGAATTGGATGGAAGAAAACAAAATTGCGATTCAATCCGGTCTTCGTACCGAAATCGCAGAAGGTTTCATGAATAAGTTGAAAGACGTATTCACTGAATCTTATGTGGAAGTTCCAGAATCTAAAGTAGACCTCGTTGACGAGCTTTCTACTGCAAACGACGAGCTTGAAGAAGACTTCAATAAAGCAGTTGCAAAATCAATTGAGCTTCAAGAAGAGCTAGAAGGTTATCAGCGCGAAGCGGTTATCCGTGAAGCGGCAAAAGATCTAGCTGAAACTCAAGTTGAAAAGCTTAAGTCATTAGTTGAAAGTATTGATTTCGAAGATGTAGATGTTTTTGCTTCAAAAGTATCAACCATCAAAGAATCATATTTCAAAAAACAAACCGCCGAGTCAGTTATTTCAGAAGAATCAACTGATGAGGAAGGATCCGCTGTAGAAGTTTCCGGCGTAATGGAATCATATCTTGCAGCAATCCGTAAAGCAAAACATTAATTAGGAGATCCAATTATGGAAACTTATGATCGTCTCGTAGAGAAATGGTCTCCGGTATTGAACGAAGAGTCAGCCGGAAACATTAGCGACGCACACCGTCGTTCAGTAACAGCAGTTATTCTAGAGAATACTGAAAAAGCTTTGCGCGAAGAGCGCTCACAAGCAAACTTCTTGTCTGAAGCACCTGCTACTTCAGTAGGTAACTCATCTGCTGCTAACTGGGATCCAGTACTTATCTCACTCGTACGTCGTGCAATGCCGAACATGATGGCATACGATGTGTGTGGTGTTCAGCCAATGGCTGGCCCGACAGGCCTCATCTTCGCGATGAAAGCTCGTTACGGTACAGGTACAACTGGTGCAACTGAAGCATTGTTTAACGAAGCAGACACCACATATGCAGGTGACTCAGCTGATACACAAAGCGCAGATCCATCAGGCTTGTCAGGTTTGACAGATTCTAACTCAGATTCTTCAATCGACAACGACCGTGGTAAAACACCAATCACTTTCGGTGATGGTATGTCAACTGAAAATGGCGAATTGTCAGGCGCATTCCGCAACATGGGCTTCACCATTGAAAAGCAAACAGTGACTGCAAAAACACGCGCGCTGAAAGCTGAGTACAGCTTGGAGCTGGCACAAGACCTTAAAGCGATCCACGGTTTGGACGCTGAAACAGAATTGTCAAACATTCTGTCAACAGAGATCTTGGCTGAAATCAACCGTGAAGTAATCCGCACGATTAACTCACAAGCTAAAACTGGTGCTTCTCAAGCTTCAACAGCAATCAACGGTATCTTTGACTTGTCAACAGACGCTGATGGCCGCTGGTCAGTAGAAAAATTCAAAGGTCTGCACGTACAGTTGGATCGTGAAGCTAACGTAATCGCGAAAGAAACACGTCGCGGTAAAGGTAACTTCATCATCTGTTCATCAGACGTTGCTTCAGCTTTGGCTGCTGCAGGTGCTTTGGATTATGCTCCAGCATTGTCAACTAACTTGAATGTAGATGACACAGGAAACACATTCGCAGGTGTATTGAATGGTCGTATGAGAGTATACATTGACCCATATGCAACTGGCGATTATGTAACTGTTGGTTATAAGGGTACTAACCCATATGACGCCGGTGTATTCTATTGCCCATACGTACCGCTAACTATGGTACGTGCAGTTGGTGAGAATGACTTCCAGCCAAAAATCGGCTTCAAAACTCGTTACGGTATGGCTGCAAACCCATTCGTACCTGGTGCGATTTCGAACAATGGTTTGGGTACTGCTCGTTCTAACCAGTACTACAGAATCTTCCGTGTAGACAACATCATGCAATAAGAATCGGGTTAACCGATCGAATATTGGGGCGCTTCGGCGCCCCTTTTTTTATGCTTATAAGTTATATAAATAGAATAAAGATTTGGAGTGATAAATGCCCGAGCTTAGACCAAACGTTACTGTTAATGTTAGTCCTACTACCAATGAGAGTAATTTAACTAATATTAGTATACTTCAGCCTAATGCATTTAAGCTGAGTATTAGTCGCAAGCATTTCCCTAATCTTGAGTTCTTTTGTCAATCAGTGCTACACCCAGAAGTCTCAGCTACTCCTGCAGAACTTCCATTTAAAAGAGTAGCAAATATACCGTTTGCCGCAGATAAACTTAATTTTGGTGAATTAACATGTATGATTATATTAGATGAAAATTTAAATTCATACACTGAAATGTACAATTGGGTAAATAGAATTACTCAGCAATCTAACGTTACACCTACAATGGGAACTAATGCTATTCCGCCAAGTGAAGCTGATATTACTTTATCAATATTATCTAGTCATAATAATGTGACAAGACAAGTTGTATATCATGACTGTATTCCAACCGGTCTTGGTCTTGTTCAGTTTGAAGCTACATCCGGGGCGGATCAATATATAGTATATCCAGCCACCTTTCGTTATTCGTATTTTGAATTTAAATAAACTAGGATTTTATTATGGACTTGCAATCTATTCTTTCCCAATGGGAAGAGGATTGTGTTATTGACAATAGTAGTTTAGACACAACCTCACGTGACACTCCGAAATTACATGCTAAATACCTACAGAAGTTAGGTACTGCAAAGCTTATGCTTAAACGAGCTGAAGCTAATCAGAAAATATTATTAAAAGAAAAATGGCTTTATTATAATGGTAAGATGGATCAAGAAGCTATATTAAAACGAGGATGGGAACCAGATCCATTTGATGGATTAAAAGTTTTAAAGGGCGAAATGGATTATTATTACGACTCAGATCCTGAGATTCAGAAGTCAGAAGAAAAAATACAATATTACAAAACAATACTTGAAACTCTTACAGAGATTGTTGACTCATTAAAATGGAGACATCAGACTATTGGTAATATTATAAGATGGAAACAGTTTGAAGCAGGTGGTTAATGGAAGAGTTATCGGTTAAACTAACGAATTATAGCATGATGAATATTGATTGTAGTCGGGGAGTTGCCCAAGAACTTTCTGAATACTTTTCGTTCTATGTGCCAGGTTATAAGTTTATGCCGGCCTATAAAAATAAAATGTGGGACGGTAAAATTCGGCTATTTAATAGCATAACTGGTGAGCTTTCTGCTGGGCTATATGGCTATTTAACAAAGTTTGCAGCTGATCGGTCATATACAATTGACACTGTTCCTTCTTCCTATGGTCTTCCAATTCCGGATCCACAACCTCTTCCTGATATGCCTGATTTACTAGCTGACGAAGCACTTCCATTTCAACCTCGAGATTATCAATGCGATGCGATTGAAACAGCCCTAACAAAAACTCGAGCAATATTATTATCTCCTACAGGATCAGGCAAATCATTCATCATTTATTTGATATTGAAATATTGGTTGTACTATTTATCAACTGGCTGGAAGTATCCTAAAGCTGGTAAAGTTTTAATCGTAGTTCCTACTACATCCTTAGTTGAACAAATGTCTAATGATTTTAAAGAATATGGTCAAAATCCAAAGGGTATACATAAGATATATTCAGGTAAAGATAAAAATAATATAGAAGCAGCAATAGTAATTAGTACATGGCAGAGTATATACAAACTACCGAAAAAATGGTTTGAACAATTTGGAATGGTAGTGGGTGATGAGTGCCACAACTTTAAGGCAAAATCACTTTCTTCTATAATGAACAAGGCTACAGAAGCTAAATATAGATTCGGAACTACTGGTACTTTAGATGGAACTCAAACTCATAAACTGGTATTAGAAGGTTTGTTTGGTCCAGTATATAGAGTTACTACTACTAAAAAACTACAAGACAATGACACATTAGCTCCGTTAGATATTAAAGTCCTTTTACTTAATTACTCGGAGGAGGTAAGAAAGAATTTTGGAAAACAAACGTATCAGGAAGAAATTGATTTCATCGTTGGAAATCCCGCTCGTAATAGGCTCATTCGCAATTTGGCTTTGGATGCTACTGGAAATTCTTTGGTCTTATTCAATCTTGTGGAGAAGCACGGCAAGCCTCTATTTAACGATATAAATACTCATAAGGAAGAAGACCGTAAAGCTTTTTATGTTAGTGGAGAAGTTGCAACATCTGATAGAGAGGCTATTCGTAAAATTGTAGAAGGGCAAAGTAATGCTATCATCGTCGCTAGTCTTGGTACTTTTAGCACTGGTATCAACATACGGAACTTGCATAATATTATATTTGCTTCACCTTCAAAATCCCAAATCAAAGTTCTTCAGTCGATCGGACGGGGATTACGGAAATCGGATAATGGACAAGTTACTACGCTCTATGACGTAGCCGATGATCTTCATTGGGGTAAAAGAAATAATTTTACTTTAATGCATTCTGCAGAAAGAGTTAAGATATATGAAAAAGAACAATTCAAATTTAAGATTGTGAAGGTAGATATATAATGAATGAAAAAAGAATTAGACAATTTAAGCTTACAACTGGCGATGAGATTCTAACGGAAGTCGTTGAATGGGACGATGATGAATGTTCAGATATTGTAGTAAGAAATATCTATGAAGTAGAATCTTGGGAAAATGTACCAAGCAAAATCCGTTATTATTCTTTAAAACCTTACATGTCATTTCAAGGCGAAGAAGGTTTATTTCAAACAATTAATACATATCATATTACAGTAAGCGCATTGCCTACCCAAACTATGATAGAGCATTATGTCTCAATGAGAGAATCAGAAGAAGACGCTGAACAATTACCGTCAATAACACGCGATGATATGACTAAAAAAAGAATGGATGATAGAGTAGAAGCTTTAAAAGCTTTGGTAGAAGATACTCTATCAAACGGAGATTCTGACGAATTTAATAACATTCTTTCTTTTCCTAATAAAGATAAATTTCACTAGTATACCATCCACTCCAAAAAGCTTACTCTTTTATTATACACTGTTTTGCAGGTTTGTAAACCCCTAAAACGCATAAAAAAAATATTTTTTACAGTGTACAATACCTACACAACATGTTAGAATATTATTATTGAAGGAAGAATTATATTATGGCAAGAACTAAACGCGCAAATATTCATTATGTTAACAATAAAGAATTTTCACTAGCAGTAGTGGAATATTGTAAAACTGTTAAAGAGTGCAAAGAGACTGATGATCCTTTGCCAAAGGTTACCGACTATATAGCCTCTTGTTTTCTTAAAATTGCTGAAGGCTTATCACATAAATCCAACTTTATTCGTTATACATATCGTGAAGAAATGGTCATGGACGCTGTCGAGAACTGCCTGAAAGCTATCGAGAACTATAATATCGAAGCTGCTACACGTACCGGCAATCCTAACGCGTTTGCATATTTTACACAGATTAGTTGGTATGCATTTCTTCGACGTATCGCAAAAGAAAAGAAACAGCAAGATATTAAGCTTAAATACCTTTCTCAGTCAGGTGTTGAGACTGTGGCTATGGTAGGTACCGATGATCCAGCTGCAGCTTCTGTTCTTAATTCTTTCATTGACCAATTAAAAGATAGAATTGATAAAGTAAAAGAAAAAGATAACGAATTTACTGTTTATATGAAAGAAGACAAATCTCGGCGCAAAAGAACTTATAAAGTAGATTCAGATTTACAGGATTTTTTAGATGAAGATTAAATTTCATGATGACCCGTGGTACCATTACGAAGTATCAGAGTTTTTAACCCAAGATGAATTCGATGCCGTAAAAGCATATCATATAGAAAATGTACCACCTCTTGAAAAAGGTAGAAATAATTTAAGAAATCAGTTTATTTCTGAAGAAATGCGTGGTATAATAACACCACGAATGCATGAACTCGCAAAGCTTATTAAACCAAAAGAAGATAATACAAACCGTCGTTTAAATATTGAAATGGATACGATTCAACCCGAATGGGCTTTTTCTATTCATCAAGATATTAAAGGAAAATATATTGTATTTGTATTAGATTTGTCTGATACTGGTAATGGCACGCGATTGCATAAAAGTGAAGATGGGCCTATCGTAAAAACTATGCCATGGATTGTAAATGGCGGCGGAGGGTTTATTCGTACTGATTATTCGTGGCATTCTTTCGACACACATGGCGCAACTGAACCTCGTAGAACTGTAATATTGAACTTAATGTAATATGAAAATATGTATTTTAAATGACACTCACTGTGGTATTCGCAATAGCTCTGACGTATTTCTCGATAATGCAGAGAAATTTTATTCTAATGTATTGTTTCCTTATCTTTTGGAACATAATATTAAGCATATTGTGCATCTTGGTGATTACTACGATAACCGGAAGTTTATCAACTTCCGTGCTCTTAACCGTAACCGTAATCACTTTCTTAAACCGTTACGACAACACGGGATAACTATGGATATCATTCGTGGTAACCATGATACTTATTATAAAAACACTGGAGAATTGAATAGTCTAAAAGAATTACTTGGTCATTATATGAATGAAGTTAATATCATTAATGATCCTACTGTATTAGATTTTGATGGATTTAAGTTTGGTCTTGTTCCATGGATAGATAACCAAAACGAAAAAGATTGTCTTAAATTTATTTCTAATGCTAAGTGTGATTGGTTAGGAGGTCATTTTGATATCGAAGGATATGAAATGATGAAAGGCCGTAAGTGTGAGCATGGGCTAGATAGATCTATTTTCAAACGGTTTGAACGAGTATTGTCAGGCCATTTTCATACCAAATCTAACCAAGATAATATTGACTATCTTGGCTCACAAATGGAATTCTTTTGGAATGATGCTCACGATAAGAAATACTTTCATATTTTAGATACTGATACTCGAGAGCTTACACCTATCAATAACCCTCATACTCTTTTCCATCGTATACATTACGATGACACTAATAGAGATTATATGGATTATGATGTATCTGGTTTAGATTACAAATTTATAAAAATAAATGTAATTAATAAAACTAACCAGTTTACATTTGACCGATTTGTTGATAGAATACAGAATAAGAAAATACATGAATTGAAAATAGCCGAGAACTTTAGCGAGTTTATTGGTTCAAGTGTGGAAGACGAAGGCATATCTTTGGAGGATACGACTACGCTACTAAATACTTATGTTGATAATGTTGACACAGATCTTGATAAAGATCTTATTAAAAACAAAATGCATGAGTTGATGATTGAGGCACAGTCGCTAGAAATTGCATGATTATATTTAAAACTATTCGTTATAAGAATTTCCTTTCAACCGGTAATTCTTGGACTACCATTGATCTATTGTCTACTAAGACTACACTTGTAGTGGGGCATAATGGCGCTGGAAAGTCAACAATGCTCGATGCATTGGCATTTGCCTTATTTGGCAAAGCACACAGAAATATTAGTAAACCACAACTCGTTAATACAATTAATAATAAAGATTGCGTTGTCGAAATAGAGTTTACTGTATCCGGATCAGATCTTAAAGTTGTACGTGGTATCAAACCAAATATCTTTGAGATCTGGAAAGATGGCACGATGATTAACCAATCGTCACACGCCAAAGAGTACCAGAAGATCCTCGAACAAAACATTATTAAGTTGAACCACAAATCGTTCCACCAAATTGTTGTGCTCGGATCTTCCTCCTTCATTCCTTTCATGCAGCTCCCTGCACAACATAGGCGTGATGTTATCGAGGATCTTCTGGACATTAATGTCTTTTCAAAAATGAATCAGATACTTAAAGAAAAAAATAGTATTCTTAAGGATGATCTTAAGAGTGTTGATTATGATGCGGAGCTAAATAAAGAAAAGATCGATCTTCAGAATAAATATATCAAAGAAGTGGAGGCCTTGTCAGTTGAGCAAATCAATAGTAAAGAATCAGACATCGGCAATGCACAAGAAGAAATTAATACCCTTCAATGCGAAAATGTTTCATTATCAGCTGAAATCGAAGAAAGGTCCGATGGCCTCCAAGAAGATCTCAAAGAAAACCACGACAAACGGCAAAGTCTCTTACACTACCAGGCCGAATTCAGTCAAAAAATTAAAACATTGGTCAAAGAAACGAAGTTCTACGAAGAGAATGATACATGCCCCACATGTACCCAAGATATTAGTTCGGAAGTTAGAGACGCCAAGCTGGCAACCGCTAAAGAAAAAGCAACAGAACTTAACAACGCGGTTCGTGATGTCAGTGAAAGGTCGGCTGTTGTGGAATCAGCTATTGAGCGGCTCACAAATACCGCAGGCGAAATTAGAGACAAAACCTCTTCTATTACTTCTAACAATAAAACGATTGGCCGGTTACAAGAACAGATTAAATCTATCAATAGTTCGATCGAACAAATTCGGGGATCTGGAGGAGATCTAAGTAAATCGCGTAAAGAACTAGAGGCTCTTAAAAAATTAAAAGATGATTTATTCGAAAAAAGATTGTACTTAAACGAGTCTTTGTCGTATAATAGTATTATACTTGAAATGCTTAAGGATACTGGCATAAAGACAAAAATTATAAAACAATATTTACCTGTTATAAATAAGCTTGTCAATCAATATTTACAAGTGCTTGACTTCTTCGTCTCATTCAATTTAGACGAATCATTCTCAGAAACAATTAGATCAAGGCATAGAGATAACTTCTCTTATGATTCTTTTTCTGAAGGTGAAAAGCAACGTATTGATTTGGCTTTACTCTTTACTTGGCGTCAGATCGCTAAGATGAAAAATTCAGTATCAACTAATCTATTGATGCTTGACGAAACGTTTGACTCATCTCTAGACTATGAAGGTGTAGATAACCTTATGAAAATTATTGAGACTCTTGATGACGATACGAATATCTTTGTGATTAGTCATAAAGGTGATATTCTCGAAGGTAGATTTCAAAAGAAATTGGAATTTCACAAAGAGAAAAACTTTAGTAAGCTAAAAGGAAGCTAATATGGAATTGTCCACATTTACTATGAATCTATTGAAAAACTATTCAGGAATCAATCCAAACTTGGTGATTCGTGAAGGTAATTCTATAATGACTATGTCTGAAGCTAAAAATGTTTTAGCTCAGGCCACAGTACCAGAAACGTTTGATCGCGAAGTTGGAATCTATGATTTGTCAGAATTCTTATCTGTGCTAAATCTTTTTGATACGTCTCATGTAAAACTAGATGAGAAATGGATGACTGTCAGTGATAGCTCTGGTCGTTCTAAAATAAAATATTTCTTTTCTGATGTTGATATCTTAACATCACCAACTAAACCCATTGCAATGCCTTCTCCTGAAGTGACATTTCATTTGGACCAAGATACACTTGGCCGTGTTAAAAAAGCTGCTTCTGCTCTTGGCCATGATCAATTATCAATTACTCCTGGCGAAGGTGTTGTAACTCTTACTGTTGTCGATATTGAAAACGTTACATCTAATACATACTCCATTGATGTACCGGGCGAACATAGCGGTGACTTTAACTTTATTCTTAATATTAAGAATTTGCAGATGATTCCTGGAGATTATAATGTCTCTATTTCATCTAAACTTATCTCACAATTTACACTTGACCAAGAAGGTGCTGATATGAAGTACTGGGTCGCTTTAGAAAAAAACTCAACTTTTAGTTCTTAATAGGAGAAAATAATGGAACTTAATGAATTGGCAAATCGAGTATCCCGTAGCGCAGTAGCAGTTATCGATGCTGTTACTACACGAGGAGGATTTAAAGGCGAGGAATTGTCTTCAATTGGTACACTTCGTGATCAATGCATTCAACTTATTCAAATGTGCGAAGAAGCTTCAGAAGCAGAAGCTGCAGAAAGTGAAGACTAGTTTACAACTAGCAAAGATTGCTGTATAATGCAATCACTATATTATGGAGTATTTGAATGAACGATTTTTTATGGGTCGAGAAATATCGACCACAGACTATTTCTGAAACTATTTTACCTCAGTCTTTAAAAGACACGTTTCAGAAAATGGTAGAATCCGGCGAGCTTCAAAACATGATGTTCGCCGGAACTGCCGGCTTAGGTAAGACTACTGTAGCTAAAGCATTATGCAATGAAATAGGTGCAGATTATATTGTTATTAACGGTTCAGAAGAAGGCAACATTGATACACTCAGAGGAAAAATCAAACAGTTTGCTTCAACAGTCTCTTTGTCTGGAGGAAGTAAAGTATGTATCTTGGACGAGGCTGACTACCTCAATCCACAATCGACGCAACCAGCATTGCGCGGATTCATCGAAGAGTTCTCGAATAGTTGCCGCTTTATTCTTACCTGCAACTTCAAGAACCGAATCATTGATCCGCTTCACTCGCGGTGCGGTGTATATGAATTTAATACGTCTAAAAAAGATATGGCAGAGATTGCGGGTCAATTCTTTAAACGATTAACATATATATTAAAGGAAGAAGGCGTAGAGTTTGAACCTCAAGCGGTAGCTGATTTAATTATGAAATACGCTCCTGATTGGAGACGAGCAATCAATGAAGTTCAACGGCGAAGTATTAGCGGTACTGGTATTCATGGCAGTATATCTGGTTCTGCTAGCGGTGATATTAACATTTTAAATACACATCTTAAAGAGAAAAACTTTAAGAAGATGCGACAGTGGGTCACAAATAATATGGACCAAGAGCCTGTCGCAATTATTCGTATGCTTTATGATAATATGAGTGAATTCGTAGATAACCAATCTATTCCTCAACTGGTTCTTATTCTCGCGGACTATCAATATAAAGATGCGTTTGTAGCAGATCATGAATTAAATATGGTTGCTATGATGACTGAAATTATGGCACAGGTGAATTTTAAATGAATTTAATATATGACTTTGAAACTTTAGGCCCTGCAGATATCGGAGCTGTGGTATCGATGGCTATTCTTAAATTTGACGAAAGCCGATATGTAGAAGAACCGTATACATATGAAGAGTTATTATACCAAACCGACTTTATTAAATTTAATGTTGAAGAGCAAGTTAAACAGCATGGCCGTATTATTGATAAATCTACTTTAGCTTGGTGGCAAAAGAAATCACCAGAGGCTAGAGAACAGCTAAAGCCTTCATCGCAAGATAGATCTATCGAAGATTTATGGACTTTCTTTATTGAATACCTTGATGAAGAAAAGCTTGCTAAAGTTTATACTCGCGGCAATGGGTTTGATCCCATTGTATTAGAAACAGTACTAAAACATTTTGGAAAGGCTATGCCATATCCTTGGTGGATTATCCGTGATACTCGGTCAATGTTAGATGGAATGTTATGGGGTACTAACATTGACGATAAATTTATTCCTGCCGGCTTAGAAGAAAAATTTGTACATCATGATCCACGCCACGATATTGTCATGGATGTCATGCGTATGCAAACTGTTGCGAGCGCCCTATGAACCATTTTGATTATTTGAAATCGATTAATGATACTAAACAAGATATAATGGTTACCGAACAATGCGAGAAATCTTACAATTCTTTCATGGTAAATCGTGGTCTTAGTTATTTTTATGACACCGCTTCTCTTGCCAATATGATGAACCAGCATCACAATTTAGATAACAAACTACAATTTCACTTTCTTATAAATACAATCAGAAAACGTAAGCGATTTTCGAAATGGAATAAACCTGAGTCGGATCGTGATATTGAAGTGGTTAAAGAATACTATGGTTACAGTAATGAAAAAGCAAGGCAAGTATTACCACTCTTATCACCTGACCAAATAAAAAAGATAAAAGAAAAGGTGAATAAAGGTGGAAGAAAATAATGTTATAGAGTGGGCTCCGGATGCTATGTTGGAGATTACACTTAATGAGCCAGATGATTTTCTTAAAGTAAGAGAAACACTCACTCGTATAGGCGTAGCATCTCGTAAAGATAAGAAGCTATATCAATCGTGCCATATTTTACATAAGCAAGGCAGATATTTTATTGTACATTTTAAAGAGCTCTTTATGCTTGATGGTAAAAAATCTAACCTCGAAGAAAATGATTTAGCGAGACGTAATACTATTGCTACATTGTTAAGCGATTGGGGTTTAATTGAGTTTGTAAAAAAAGAAGAACTTAATGTTGCTCCGTTAAGACAAATTAAAATTATTCCATTCAAAGATAAGAATGAATGGGAACTTTGCCCTAAATATAATATAGGAAATAAGTAATGTCAGATGCAGTATCAAATTCTAAATTTGTGCCATACCTTCCGGTATATCCGAATTCAGAACTTGTTTATGCGCATCTTCAAAAAGAAAGGCTCCGCGTGGTTGAAGCAGCCTCGCGGGCCGAAATTAAAATTAATAGTCATAAAGAAATTATGGCAAGAGCTAAAGAGATCCAAGAATTAAGAGATCAAGCTGCTCTACGTTATAACGGTGATGGTACAGTAAATCCAAGCCCAATTCCACAAGGTCAATTAATTGATCTAGAAGTGTAAAAAAATGCATATTGGCTATGTACATTTTGCATAAAAGTATTATATAATAGATATATAAATAACCACGGATGCCAGTTAACTGGGTCCATTTTAATCTTGCTTGATCAAAAGGAGATAACAATGACAGGCTTAACAACACTATTTCCCCGTTCATCTTTTGTAGGTTTCGACCATCTGTTTAACGAGTTAGAATATACCGCTAAACATTCAAATGATCATTATCCACCACATAATATTATTAAAACGTCTGAGTCGGATTATCTGATTGAATTGGCTGTGGCTGGTTTTGGAGAAGAAGAACTTTCTGTTGAAGTTAAGGATCGCACCTTAACCGTAACAGGTGAGCATGTTTCAAAAGGTAGAAACTTTATTCATCGTGGTATTTCTACGAAGAAGTTTAAAAGAACCTTTAGGCTGTCTGAGCACGTAAATGTGCACGGAGCAGATATTCAAGATGGTATACTTGCAATCGAACTGAAGTACGTCATCCCTGAAGAAATGCGTCCTCGTAAAATTTCAATTGGAAAAAACGAGGGTCAAAATGACACAACATATACTAACAGCGCACAGCTTCTCAACGAGAGTAGTTGAGCAACTTATTGACGCAATCCGTAGCTATAGACAGCATCGTCTAGAAGTTCGGGCTATTAAAGAAACAGAACGTCAATTAGGCAAATTATCAGATTATGATTTAGCAGATATTGGTCTTACACGTGGCGACATCTATACAGTTGCGCGTTCTAATGAGACCATCAATAATATTAAAACTAATAATAATCTAAGAGGATGGGTCTAATGACAGCTTTAGTAGCAAACTATGTCTTCTCACCCTTGTCGGGTTTGTGGTCTTCATTCGATCGGTTTACGCAGACGATTGGATACTCCAGAGCGGCAGCGGAGCTCGCAAGAATGGGGCTTCACGAGGAGTCTCGGAAGTGCATGATGGAAATACAAAAATTACATGATAATTAGTAATCCATATAAATAAGCACAGAGGGCGGGAGATCGCCCTCTTAGTCACACACATAACACACAAATAGGAGATGTAAATGATTTTTACATACAAACAATTTATGGACCATAATAAAACTTTCTATGAAGAAATGGTCGACTTAAAAGTAGCCGGTTGGGACACTTTTAGCAAAGCAGCAAATGCTTATACTTTCAATTTCTATAAAGATCAACTTAAAGCTATGGATGAAGCTGTCCATAAGCTTGCAAATGATATGAAGGGTTATGTCAATGACTAATAAGAACCCGTTTGAAATCCGAGCAGATATGCTTAAGCTTGCAAAAGATTATATGGATCAGCAGTATAGTATGAACGTACAGCTGATGAATGATATGTATGAGCAAGGCAAAAAGAACTATGAAGAAGTACAAGATGCATATAAAATGTATTCTATGGACGATTTAATGAATAAAGCAAAAGAAATGTATAGCTTTGTTTCGGAGAAAAAATAATGAGAGCGTTTATTTTTAGTTGTTGGAATGTAGTAATGGATCACAATCTTAATCCGTTGAGTAATATTCCAGATTTAAATACTCGCCATATGATCATGCAG
>Ga0222717_10000817_pt1 | contig 26348 bp, 17 predicted proteins | sample C33_18DmetaG_FD_165053 | JGI IMG/M metagenome (GOLD analysis project Ga0222717, IMG submission 165053) | Estuarine water microbial communities from San Francisco Bay, California, United States - C33_18D | ecosystem: Environmental > Aquatic > Marine > Unclassified | place: USA: California... | reverse complement strand
AATCTTTGCCATGACTATCAGTAGCACCACATGAACTAGCATCCAAACGAGCCCGACAGCGAAGAGGCCAAGATTATTTGCCACTTCACTCAAATTCATCTTCATTCCAATCGCCGCCACGAGGATGTAGATGAAGATCGAGGCAATCTTCGAAGCGCCCACGCCTTCGAGTGAGCGCATTGGCGTAAAGGACAGCGCTAGTCCAATGGTTGTCGCGATGACAATGAGCCAGAAGAAGCTCGATTGAAAGGAGTTGCTCCCAGGCGTATTAACCTGGAACCAAGCCGCTAAATTGCTGCCACCCCAGTGCGCAAGGCCCGTCGCCACAAACGCTACCGTCAGCACGATGAGCAAGTCCTTGGCCTCAGGAATCCGACTGACGCGAGCCTGAAACGCAGCAGCCTTCGTCTTGAGTTCCTCAATGGCAGAACTATCGGCCTTCAGCCACCGATCTACTTTCCGCTGGTGATTCGCACCCATAAGCAGAAAGGCCATCCACATATTCGCTACCACCACATCAATGATGATCATCGTCGCAAAGAGCGAATCGCCCACGCCGTATATCTCCTTCATCGCCGTCTGATTCGCACCCCCACCAATCCAACTCCCCGCCACGGTCGACAGGCCACGCCACACTTCCGTTGGGTTCGCACCCAACCAATCGGGGGCGATGCTACTAATCAGCATCAGAGCAATAGGCCCGCCCAAGATGATTCCAGCGGTCGCCGTTAGAAACATGATGACCGCCTTGGGCCCCAACCTAACAAGACCTCGAAAGTCCACACTCAGACAGAGCAAAACTAAACTTGCCGGCAAGAGGTAGCGCGAGGCCACAAAGTAGAGCTGCGACTGGTCACCCGAAACCAGGCCCAATGGCCAGTGAAGCAAGGCCGGGAGAAAGTAACATACTAGCAGAGGCGGAAAGATACTGTAGAACCGTCGCCAGAACGGATGCATACTCGACGAAGTGACAAAGACGCCTGTTAGACAAAGAAGCAACCAACCAAGGACGATGGCATCATTTGTAAAGTAGGGCATGGCCGGAATCCTCCCACCATGTGAGGATTCCGCAATCGTGGCAACACTCCAATCGCCCTCTAGTCGACACTCGTGATGTTATCTTTGATTGTCGAGAAATCGCCATCGCGCCCAGCCGAATGAACGAACACCTCCATGCCTAGCAACTCGCTGCCTAGGTGACCATGGTAGGCTCTGGGCAAAGGAACCGCTCCTTCGAATGCCTGATCAACCCGAATCTGGTAAGGCTTGCCCCAGGGATCATTGAACTGATTCAGGATCACGATATAGCCATGAGCCTTCGGATGATTGTTCACCTGACGCGTGTTGAAGTAGGTCGTGGAGGCACGGTTGTGCTCATTCTTCTCGCCCATCAGCGTGTTGAGAAAGTCCCCTTCCGTCGCCAGAAGGCCAGACCAGGCCGACGGAAACGAGGAATGATCCAACAAATAGTCATCCAGGGCAGCCTGGAGATTTAGGCAATCCGTGTGCGCGTGCGCTCGTCGGGCGAACTCCTTGGCAGCCCCATGCCCTTCAGGCCAGCCTTAGCTAGGATGGCGATAATGCTCATGACAACAAGCAGCTCCAAGAGCGTGAACGCTCTTCCAACCCTCCGGGATAGATTCGTTTTCATAGCTAACTAGATAGCTCATCAAGCTCAAAGTGTTGGAAAACCCTCCTTAGACTCAGCTTTGCTCTCGATGCCAAACATCCGCCACCACAAAGCCCGCTCGCCACACGCCCAAACGCTCGGCAGAGAATCCCGCCCGCGACAGCACCTCGCCGTATTTCGGAAAGCTCCGTGCCTCCGTTTCTGTCAGGTTGTGGAAGAAACGATACATCAGCCTAAGCAAGAAGCGATGCCACCAAGCCTTTGCAGCAAATTCGCTAACAAACCAGCATCCTTCCGGGCTCATCTGATCAGCCACCTCCGACACCAAACGCTTTAGCGTCGACTCGGTAAAACAATCCATGAAGAAATGACTCACCACCACATCAAAGCAGTGATCATCTAACGCTCTTAAACCGTCGCGCACATCGGCCTGCACGAAACGCATGCAGCATCCCTCAGCGCGCTTCTTGGCCAACGCCAGCATGGCAGCACTTTGATCCACCACCACAAAGGTCGCTCCTGGCCACGCTCCCACCGCTAGTTCAAGAAACCGACCATCACCATCACCAAGCACCAACACGGTAGAGGGAGCTACGTTCGTCTGCAATGGAGCACAACGCGCCCGTTGCAAAGCACGCCCAAAGGTCAGCCTCTCCAGCGTAGCGTAGAAAGGCGCAAGGACGTCATAGCTCATAACCAAGACCAAGCCAACAAAGGCGTTAGCAACACCACATCCGCCAAGACCCGTGTGGCTTCCTTGGGCAGCCGAGCCACATGAAGCACCAGGAGTCCTAGGAACGAAGTCGCCATCGCTAAATGAATCACACCGCCAACCAAGACACTCATCGTTGCCAAAACTAACAAGACCAATCCAAGCCAACGCCGACAACTTTCCGAAATCTCTCCCTCGACAAAGGAAATCACCACACAATTCGCTGTACAGACCGCGGCAAAGAGCGCCATCGATACCCAAGGCACAGGATCGACAAACAATGATCCCAGCACACCCACACTGAATACCGCACCACACAAGGCTTCTTTCGGGACACGTACCACCCGTCGATGCACTAGCCACCCATACACCACGCTTAGGCTGGTCATCAGCGCTCCAAAGATCAGCAGCAGCCGTTCCAACTGAATCGCCAAAACGGCAGCAACCACCAAGGCCACGAGTATCCCCACTAGAAAGGCACGCCGATGCCGCGCATGAAAGGCGTGGCGCGCCGTTTCCTCTGAGTCATTCGCCCGGGCGGTATCGAGCAAGCGATCCGCCACATAGATCGCCCAAACCGCCAACCCTAGCAAAGCCGCCTCAACCTCACCCACTGGCACCTCATACGTCCGGGCGAACGCCAGATGCCAAACCAGGGCGACGATTGGCGCATCCAAGCTGAGCACATTCGGCCACAGCCACCACGACATCCTCTTTTCATGCATTGCGATACGCCAATCTTGGATAGCTCCAAGAGACTTCAACGCCTGACTTCCTGAATCCGACTTCCCAGCCAAGTGGAATCGTACGATAGCAATTGCCCCCATAGGGAGATGATGATCGTTTCTTAGGAGATGCCGCCAAAGAAGAAGCCCCCAGCACGCCCTAAACGCGTGACTTCAAAGAAGAAAGCTAAAAAGAAACAAGCTGACTTTTCAGCCATTCGCATTCGCGGCGCGCGTCAAAACAACCTCCAAGGCGTCGATGTCGACATCCCGATCAACGAACTCACGGTCATCACCGGCCCGAGTGGTTCGGGCAAATCCTCGCTCGCCTTCCAGACCATCTATGCCGAAGGCCAGCGCCGCTATGTCGAAACCTTCTCGCCCTACACGCGGCAATTCTTCGACCGCATGGACAAACCCTTGGTCGATAGCATCGAAGGCATCCCACCAGCCATCGCCATCGAACAGGTGAACAACGTCAAAACGACACGTTCCACCGTCGGCTCGATCACGGAGGTGAATGATTACCTCAAACTCTACTTCCCGAAAGTCGCTCAGGCCCACTGCCCGGGCTGTGATGCCAACGTACAGCCGGACAATCCCACCACCATCGCACGTCAGATCAAGAGACGCTTCGACGGCAAACGCATTCTCATCACCTTTGGCGTGCCCGTACCGGAAAAGACGAAGCCCGGCCCCTTCTTCGAATTCCTCCAAGGCCAAGGTTATGTCAGAGTCCGCCTCTTCGGCAAAGACTACCGCACCGACGAACCCGAGACCTACAAGAAACGCACGCTCCCAGCCATCATCGATGTCATCCAAGACCGGCTCCGCGTCGACAAAGACCAATCTGGGCGTCTGTTAGAAGCCATCGAAGCTGCCAACCGCTTTGGCAAAGGCAAGCTCCAAGCCATCGATGCCGACACCCCGCGGCAGAACCAATCGTTCTCTTCCGGCTGGCACTGCGCCCCCTGCGATGAAAGCATCCGCCCGCCTTCCCCGGGCCTCTTCAATTTCAATCACCCCCTAGGCGCTTGCCCCTCCTGCAAGGGTTTCGGGCGCACCATCGGCATCGATCTCGAGAAAGCCATTCCTGATCCTGGCGTCAGCTTGTTAGATGAAGCCATCGTTGCGTTCAAAGGCAGTAACTATCAAGAGTGCCAACTCGATCTCATCCGCGAAGCGCGACGACACAAGATCGATGTCGAGATCCCCTTCGAAGACTTGCCCAAGAAACACCAAGACTGGGTTCTCTTCGGCGACCAAGGCAAACACGGCGACCCCGAGAACGCCTGGCAACGCGGCGATTGGTATGGCGTGCAAGGCTTCTTCGATTGGATCGAGAAGAAGATCTACAAGATGCACGTCCGCGTCTTTCTCAGTCGTTTCCGTTCCTACACGACCTGCCGCGCGTGTGGCGGCGATCGATTGCAACCGGAAGCCCTACAGTTCCGCTACGAAGGCCACACCCTGCCTCAGCTCTGGCAAATGCCCGTCGAGGAAATTACCAGGTTCTTTAACGAGCACCCACCCAACGCCGCCGATCCCAGCGCCGAACTCCTCTACGAACAGATCACCAATCGACTGCAGTACCTCGGCCACGTCGGCCTGCACTACCTCACCTTGGACCGCGCCACCCGCACGCTTTCTGGCGGCGAACTCCAGCGCGTCAATCTGACCACCTGCTTAGGTGCCTCGTTAGTCAATACCCTCTTCGTTCTCGACGAACCTAGCATTGGCCTTCACCCGCGCGACATCGGTCGGCTCACCGGCGTGATGCGCGGGCTGCGCGACAAAGGCAACACGCTCGTCGTCGTGGAACACGAGGAAGCCATCATCCGCACCGCCGATTACCTCATCGATATCGGTCCCGGACGCGGCCTGCAAGGCGGCGAACTCGTCTATGCCGGCCCCGCGCAGGCCGATGGGCCCGAACGCTCGCTCACCTTCGACTACCTCACCGGTCGCAAGACGATCCCCGTGCCGGAGAAACGTCGCCGCCTCAAGAAGAACGCCGCCATCGTCGTTCAGGGCGCTCGCCAACATAATTTGCAGAATGTCAGTGTCACCTTCCCACTCGGCGTCTTCTGCGCCATCACCGGCGTCTCCGGTTCGGGAAAGAGTACCCTCGTGCACCATGTGCTCTATCGCAATATCGTAAGGCAACTCGGCGAAACCACCGATGACCCACCCGGCCGCGTCAAGAATATCCGTATTGTAGGTGGCCTGGATGAAGTCATCATGGTCGACCAATCGCCGCTCTCGCGCACGCCGCGTTCAACACCCGCCGTTTACCTCGGCGTGTTTGACCTAATTAGGAAGCTCTTCGCCGCGACCGAGGAAGCCAAGGCCAAGAAGCTCACCATGGGCTACTTCAGTTTTAACTCCGGCGCGGGTCGGTGCGAGCGTTGCTGGGGTTCTGGCTATGAGAAGGTGGAGATGCAATTTCTCAGCGATCTCTTTGTCAAATGTCCCGAATGCGAAGGGCGTCGTTACCAACCAGAAGCGCTCAAGACCACCTTGTTAGGCCAATCTGTGGCCGATGTGTTAGAAATGACCGTCGATCAAGCCGCCACCTTCTTCCAGACCATGGAGGCCAAGATGGCCCAGAAGATCGTCGCCGCCTTGCAAGTCCTCATCGATGTCGGCCTCGGCTACCTACCCATGGGCCGCCCGTTGAACACCCTCTCTGGTGGCGAAGCCCAGCGTCTCAAGCTCGTCGGCCATTTGCTGAGCAAGGAAAGCCAGGGCAAACACGCGCTCCTCATCTTTGACGAACCCACCACCGGTTTGCACTTTGATGACGTCGCCCGCCTCCTCCAAGTCATGCAACGCCTCGTCGACGCCGGGCATAGCATCATGGTCATCGAGCACCACATGGACGTGATCAAATGTGCCGACCATGTCATTGATCTAGGCCCAGAAGCTGGCAAACACGGAGGCGTGTTAGTCGCAGAAGGCACTCCCGAAGAAGTGGCCAAGGTAACCGAAAGCCATACCGGACGCTACCTCGCCAAAGAGTTTGGATCGGATCGCGTCGCGGAAGACGCCGTTGCCTATCAAGTCGTTTCCCGAGCCGCCAAGCCTAAGGACGACAAGATCTGCATCCACGGTGCCCGAGAGAACAATCTCAAGAACCTCCAACTCGAGTTGCCACGCGATCAGCTCGTCGTCATCACCGGCCTGAGCGGTTCTGGCAAATCCACCCTCGCCTTTGACATTCTCTTCGCTGAGGGCCAACGCCGTTTCCTCGACAGCATGTCGCCTTATGCTAGGCAATTCACCCAGCAAATGGAGAAGGCCGAAGTCGATCTCATCGAAGGCCTCCCTCCCACCGTCGCGATCGAACAACGCATCTCCCGCGGTGGCGGCAAATCCACCGTCGCCACGGTGACAGAAATTTATCACTTTCTTAGATTACTCTATTCCAAAGTCGGCGTGCAACAGTGCCCCGAGTGCGAAGTACCCGTGGAGAAACAAAGCGGCAGCGCCATCGCCACCACCGTGGTCAATGCAGCTAAGAAGGGAAATGTGCGTTTGTTAGCCCCAGTGATTAAAGCCCGCAAAGGCTTCCACAAAGAAGTCGCCGAATGGGCTGGCAAACACGGTTACGACACCCTGTTAGTTGATGGCGAGTACAAAGCAGTCGAAGGTTTTCAGAAACTCGCCCGTTTCAAAGAACACACCATCGATGTCGTCATCGCCGACCTCGACAAGAAGACCGTGGCCGAACTCGGCGGTGAAGAACTTCGCGCCAAGATCGATACCGCACTCAAGATCGGCAAAGGCACTGCCAAGCTCGCGCTGGCCAAGGGCAAGTTTCAGGTGCTCAGCTCGGAAATGACCTGCCCAGAGTGCAGCTGCGCTTTTGAGGAACTCGACCCACGCCTCTTCTCTTACAATTCCCCACACGGCTGGTGCCGCACCTGCCGCGGCTATGGCCAAGTAGAGAAGCGCACCGCCTTTCACGGCCCGGAACACGGCGAGTCTGTGTTAGAGGCCGAACTGCAAGAAGAAATGCGCCGCGCCCGCGCCAGCAAAGAAGACATGATGCCCTGTCCGGATTGTGAAGGCACCCGGCTCAACCCCATCGCGCGCAACGTCCTCGTCCAAGGCACCCCCATTGAGGACATCACCGGAGCTGCTGTCCAGGATGCCGCCGAGGCTCTCGGGCACCTGAGTTTCAAAGGCCGCGACGCCATCGTGGCCAAAGACGTCCTCCGTGAAGTCATCCAACGCCTCCTCTTCCTCGACCAAGTCGGGCTCGGTTACCTCGGACTGAATCGCTCGGCCACCACGCTTTCAGGCGGCGAAGCCCAGCGCATCCGCTTAGCCTCTCAGTTAGGCTCCAACTTGCGCGGCGTCCTCTACGTACTCGACGAACCCACCATCGGCCTCCACCAGCGCGACAACGTAAAACTGTTAGACACCTTAGAGAACCTCCGCGACCAAGGAAACAGCCTCGTCGTGGTCGAGCACGATGACGAAACCATGCGTCGCTCGAACCAGATCATCGATCTCGGCCCAGGTGCCGGAAAATTTGGCGGTGAAGTCATTGCCCAAGGCGGACTCGCCGAGGTCAAGAAGCTCAAGCACTCCGTCACCGGCCAAGCCTTGCGTGATCCGATGACCCACCCCTCCCGTGAGAAACGCCGTCCCATACCCACCAAAGGCAAGGCAGGTGAATGGATCTCGGTCAAAGGCGCTGAGACCAACAACCTCCACGGAATCGATATCGCCATTCCGCTAGGACGCCTCGTCTGCATGTCAGGTGTTTCGGGCTCAGGCAAGAGCAGCTTCATGCGCGGTGTCCTCCGTCCCGCCGTCGAGAGCAAGATCGAGAAGAAAGGCAACGCCAAGAAGACCAGCACCGCACCCAAGACATGGAAAAGCGTGACCGGCGTCAACGGCATCGCCGCCGTCTACGAAGTCGATCAATCCCCCATCGGCAAGACCTCGCGCTCCACGCCCGCCACTTACGTCAAAGTCTTCGACGAAATTAGGAAGCTCTTCTCCGGCGTCCCCACCGCTCGCATGCGCGGTTACACCGCGAGTCGATTCTCCTTCAATACCAAGCAAGGGCGTTGCGAGTCCTGTGAGGGTCACGGCCAGATCAAGATGGAAATGACCTTCCTCCCCACCTCTTACGTCCGTTGCGAAGACTGTCAGGGCCTCCGCTACAACGCCGCCACCTTAGAGGTGCTCTACCACGAGAAGAATATTGGCGAAGTCATGCAAATGACCATCGACGACGCCGAAGCCTTCTTCGCCACCAACCCCAAGATCCATCGCTCACTCAAGCTCCTCAAAGAAACCGGCACCGGCTACCTCCAATTAGGCCAACCCAGCCCAACTCTCAGTGGCGGCGAAGCCCAACGCATCAAACTCGTCACTCAGCTCACCAAAGGCGTCGCCCGTTCCGAGAACGCCAAGCTGAAACAAGTCGGCGGCAGCCGAAAGACCAACCTCTACCTCATCGAGGAACCCTCCATCGGCCTCCACCTCCAAGACGTCCGCAAGCTCGTCGATGTCCTCCATCAGTTAGTCGACGACGGCCACACCGTCGTCGTCATCGAACACAACATGGATATCCTAGCAGAAGCTGATTACCTCATCGACATGGGCCCCGAGGCCGGCGCCGACGGCGGCACCATCGTCGCCCAAGGCACCCCAGAGCAAGTCGCCAAATCAAAGACCAGCCGCAGCGCGCCGTATCTTGAAGAAGTCCTAGTCTAGTCTAGCCTGGCCTTCCAGGCCAGGTCACCGGCATCCTGCCGGTGCTACTGTGCCTCGATACGGAAACACAGAAACCGTTGGTTACGGGATGGTTGAAAGGATGCGCGTAGCTCAAGCACGGGATCGCAACATTGTTGAAATCGATGTTTTTGAATTGGTTATCGATTCCCTGGAATGCATGCGCCGTGGTTCGTTCGGCCTCTTATGAAACGGATCATTCTCTTCCGCCTCACATTCTTTGTTGTCCTGATGGGCTGTCTGACCTTCGGCATGCTAGCAAGTTTGCAGCCGATTGTGGACGGCGGGATCCACGCAGGATGGTTGATCGGCTATGGTCTGAGTCATTCTACGCTGGCGGATGCCTCACCATCGCTGAGTGTGGGGAATGATGCTTCATCGCCGACTGCTCCTCTTTCTCATACTCGCCCAAGTGCTGCCGTGGTCATGGGGCTGGTCTGCGGATACGGAGATGCGCGTACTTATTTGGAATGTAGAGCGGGGAGCGAACCACTTTGATCGCGGACCCGAGAAAGCCTTAGCCGTGATCAAAGAGTCACAGGCGACGTTGGTTTTGATGCAAGAGAGCTACGACATCGATGGGGACCGGCCAAATCTGGGCGCTTGGATCGCGACCCAGTTGGATTGGAAGTCATACCAGGGGGGGAGCCCCCATTTGTGCATCCTCACCAAGCACCCAATCTTGGAGACCTTCACTCACGAGCCGTGGCACGGCGTGGGGGCGCGGATACGCACCCCGCTCGGCGAGCTCCTGGCGTGGTCGTGTTGGTTAGACTACCGGGCCTACCTGCCTTACTATCTCGCCAAACATCCTGAGGCACCTATGAAAGCTTTGTTAGACCTCGATCGCAAACATTCGGGACGGGAGATGCAGGTGCTTGCCTTGATTGAGCGTTTACGTGCGCTGGGGCATTTGGACAGCGACTTGCCTTTACTCCTGGGTGGCGATTGGAACACGCCGTCACATTTAGACTACGTGGAGTCGACAAAGCAGATGCATCATGGCCGTGTGATTCCCATCCCGACCACGAAAGCCTTAGAGAAAACAGGCTTTAAGGATACCTTTCGGGTGGTACATCCCGATCCGTTGAAGAAGCCAGGCATCACTTGGTCGCCGCTCGCCCGGCGGGACAAGGAGACAGGCAAACCGAGTCCGCTGGATCGGATCGATCATCTGTATTTAAAGGGCGAGCAGTTTCAACCAACGGAGGCCATCACGTTTCCACTTGCGTTAGAAGAGGAAAGTATCCCGAAGGTGCAACGACGCTTTCCTTCAGATCACAGCGCCGTGTTGGTCACTCTCAATCCTCTGGAAAAGTGACTGCCATTCGGCGATCGACAGATGAGAAGGTCGTTTTGAAGCTTGAGTTCTAGTCGCCGTTTCAAGAGGCTTGAGGCGTTTCCTCCACATTGCACGTGGTGGTGATGCACACCCTAACTCAGCCACTTCATGACATTCCTGCGACTCGCCGCGCTGCTCCTTTCACTTTCCGCCACGTTTGCCCACGCCATCGAGGATGGCTTGGTCGGTTACTGGTCCTTCGATGAAGGCAACGGCGATGCCGTAGCCGATCTTTCCGGCCAGGGCCACAACGGCACGTTTGCCTATGGGCAGCCGGAATGGGTCGACGGGAAAACAGGTTCGGCCCTCTTCTTCGATGGCGATTCCGGGGTCGAGATTCCAGATTTCTATGGCATCAACGGCAGCACCCCGCGGACGATTGCGTTCTGGATCAAGTCCGATGAGACGACCAATGCCGGGGGTGCTACGGTGTTGGTAGGATTTGGCTTTCATGATAGTGGACGCCGCTGGCACGTGAAGTATGAAGGCACGGCAGAGAAAACCCTGCGGACTGAGAATCAAGGTGGTAACAACTGGGGCGCCGACCCTATCAATGACAACGAATGGCATCATGTGGCGTCCGTCCTTCCCGAGGGAGGCACGACAATTGGCGATGTCATTCACTACATCGATGGCGTGGCGCAACCAGTCTCTGGCAGCGGCGGTCAAACGGTCGACACCTCCACCGATCCTGATGAAGGCGCTGTTCCAGTCACCTTTGGTACCGGCTTTCTGAGTCCAGCCACACAGCGTTGGGCGGTCGGCACAATGGACGACGTCGCGATGTGGGATCGTGAATTGTCCCAAGAAGAAATCCAATCCCTCGTCGACGGCGCCATTCCGATCGCCCAAGGCGATCCTGCACTCGTTACCAGCGCAACCTCTTCGTTAGGCCAAGTGACCAGCGTCCCGCCCACGCATGAGGGGTCGTTTACCGTGAGAAACCTTGGTGAAGGCCAAACCCTAACTGTCAGCGAGATCACGAGTTCGAATCCTGACCGTTTCACCGTTACGGACTTCCCAAGCAGCCTAGCGCCCGGAGCATCGGGAGAGGTCACCTACCTCTTCGATTCCAAAGGCGAGTCTGGCGGCTTCTCATCAGTCCTCTCAATCATGAGCAATAGCGAACAGGAGCCCGTGAAAGAAGTCCGCGTGAGCGCTTCGGTGATAAACAAACAGGGACCCGTCGCACGCTATCGCTTCGATGAAGCCGAAGGGAGCACCAAGTTCCTGGATACCAGTGGTTTTGATAGACACGGTACGATTCCAGACGGCGTCGCTCAACTAGGCGTCTCGCCAGTCGCCGGGGAAAAAGGCACTGCCTTAGCACTGAATGGCTCTGGGCCCGTCACCGTGCCCATTGGCCTATTCGATCCCTTCGAGACCATGTCCGTCTCTGCTTGGATTCAGTTGGACGATGCCAATGTGACGCAGACGTTGTTCGGCATTGGGGTCGACACGCCAGACGTGGCCGTCCTGCTTCAAGAAGGCGGCGTTGCTTGGTATGTCGACGGCGAACCTAGGCTGGTTTCCGATCCGGCTCTCACTAGTGGCCAGAAACATCATGTCGCGGTGTCCTTCGCCACCGATGCCCTCGTGCTCTACTTGGATGGCGTGGCCGTCGCTCAAGAAGACGCTCCGGAAGCGTTGCCGGATGTCTTTGAAGGCAATCTCTCGATTGGCGCTATCGGCACAGCCGTGGCGCTCGTTGGCAGTGTTGATGAGTTTCAGATCTATGACAGGGCGATCGACGCAGGCGATGTGACCAGCCTTTTCAACAATCCTACCCAGACCTTAGGCGATCTCGTCGCCGTGGACAGCGACGGCGATGGGCTGAGCGATGCCGAGGAGGTGGACACACACATGACAGATCCCTTGCTGCCAGACACTGATGGAGATGGTCTTGAAGACGGTGCCGAAGTCGACGCAAACGCCAACCCGCTGATCAAAGATACCGACGGTGGCGGCGCTTGGGATGGATTCGAAGTCGCGGGCGGTAGCGATCCCACCGTGGCTGAGGATGATCCCGCAGTCTGGACCACACACACCATCCGATCTGGGGCGGCACTAAGAAGCCTAGCAGACGCCGAGGCGATGATCGCGGGCGGCACAGGAACCGAGACCGGCGGGCAGCACCTGGCACTTAATTTCCTCGGCACGGGCGGCTCGGCAGGGAACTTCGATGAGGATGCTCCTTTCGACAACCAGACCACTCCGGAACAAGATGTGAACGAGTTCGCCGTCGTGGCCTCCACGCAGATCTTCGTGAATGAAGCTGGCACTTACAGCCTCGGATTCAATTCAGACGATGGTGCCCGCCTCACAGTGAGTGGAATTGTCGTAGGCGAATTCACAGGTACGCGAGGCACCGCTGACACCATTGGATCTGTGCAGCTATTCCCTGGATTTCATGACGTGGATTTCGTCTACTTCGAAGGAACCGGCGGTTCTGCCGTAGAGGTTTTCTGGGATGAAGATCCAGGCGATCCCCTAGATTCCTTTGATTCGAGTCGCTTTGAGTTGCTCCGCGGCACGACCGTCATCCCCGTGGATTCGGATGGCGATGGCCTCGATGACAACTGGGAGAACGCCATCTTTGGAGACCTTGCTCAAGACGGCAGTGGCGATGCAGATAGCGACGGCCTCACCGACTTTGCCGAGTTAGAGCTGTCCACGAATCCATTAGGCGAGGACTCGGACGGCGACGGCCTCGCCGACGGTTTCGAGGTCAACACCTCCATGACCTTGCCGCTCATCGCAGACACCGACGGCGACCAACGCTCAGACGGCGAAGAAGTGAACGGCAATCCAACGAGTGACCCCTTGGACGAAGACACGGACAATGATAGTTTCCGCGATGGTTTCGAAGTCGCTCAGAACTCTGATCCAAATAATCCGGCTAGCCTTCCCGCAGATCGCTTGGGTGAACCTGGTCTTACCTTCAATGAGCCCATGGCGTTACCGACCTTTGATAACTTCCGCGGTGGCGAAGACAAGCAGGACGTGACGTTCCGTGCCTTCATCGATTTCGATGCCAAGACCGACGACGACGGACGGGACATGATCTGGGAATCTGGCGGCGGCACTGTCGGCTTCGCCATCGTCTACGAGACGGGCAGCAAGCTCGTCCTTCGCGCCGCTGGCAACGGAGGCAACACAGTGTCCACGGTAGAGTATGCACTAACTGAAGGACAGATCGCAGCCGGTGAACTAGAAGTGGTCTGGACCTTCGACGTAGACAATGGCGACCCTGCCACCGGCCAAACCATCGCCCTCTATCTAGATGGTGAGTTGGTCGGCGAGGACAGCGCCAACATGGATCCTGACTGGACGGGCGCTAACGGAGCCGCCTTCGCAGTCGCGAGCACAAGCTTCGCCGCCGGTGGGGGAAACACCGCTCTCGGGGATAGCATCGACTTCGCCGCAGGAACGATCAACGTAACCAAAGGCCTACAATACTTCCCGAACCAACTGTTCCCAGGAAACGACCGCGGCCCAACACCAGTCGATCCCAACCTCGCGATCGAGTCGGTCACGCTCTCGGCAGATGGCATGCTAGAGATCACGTTCTCCAGCGAAGCCAACGCCACCTACGACATAGAAGCTAGCAATGATCTTGAACGTGGTTTTATTAGTATTCTAGAAGTAGTCGGCACGGCAACCACAACCACTGCCACGGTACCGTCAGACAACCTGCCCGAACGCTTCTACCGCGTCCGCCTACGCTGATTTCTAGAGTATTTTGAAACAACAAATATAGCGTCCAAGGTCTACTAATGTGGCTGGCGAGAAGCCCAACGAATGTCTCTACATTGATTGGCTATGGGAAATCGGGTTAGAGACTACCGATCATAAGACGGGAAGTTGAATCTCTGTTACATACTGTTTGGGATTGCCTCTGAACACCATGCCGAGCCCTTTTACGTAGATCTCCCTGGTAGGAAGCTGGACGGCTATCTCTCGTTGCCTGGCAGTGTCGAACAGCTTCTCGTATAATTGTCCAAGTTCTTCGTAGGGATCTTTGTGGATCAAGCTCAGGAATCAGCACGCAGGGACCTCATGAAGACTGATCCTATCGACCTCGATGACTTTGGGGATCGGAAAACAGGGTTCGAAATCAGCGTCCTCTTCTTTGGATTCGCCATCGAAGTACAAGCACATAGCCTTGCCCGAGATGTGACGCTCCAGATCTGTTTAATGATGTTTCGAATGCGCTCTAATTCCTGCAGAACTCCCTCCCTCTGAGTTTTGAGGTATCGAGAATGTCCTGATCGTCGTCCGGCTATCCAAGAATCCCCGCGACCTCATCGAGAGAAAAATCGAGACGCTTTAGCGCAGTGATGCTCGTGGCGCGATGGAAACAGAGTTGATCGTAGAACCGATATCCAGTTTCCCGACCTATTGCAGCGGGAATCAAAACCTCCTTTTCGTAATAAAATCGAAGTGTTTTCGGAATTCCAACAACTCTTGAAAAGTCGACGATGCCCAATCGCATGAATATGTGGCAAACATGCGGGTCCCAGTAAGTGGAGGGTTAAAGAGGAATTACAATTTCTTGAACGAACGTCGGGAGAGCACCTCCTAATTTGACAATCTCAATCGTTTGTTAGTAAAGCTTTTACGTTAGGAGATTCTTTCATCTCTTGTAGCAAACACCCCAAAGATCCAGAGGACAAGCGAGGAGATTAGGAGCGAGGATAGGCCAATGTGTAGAATCTGGGCGATGGCCAAGATACCAACTTGTGACAGGACGAGGCCGAGGCACATCTGGCCGACGATCAGGCCAAGAATCGCCTTCTCTAGCCAGCGACAGCCCCTTGGCAGCGCCTTGTCGGCCAGAAAGTAGAACCCAATAGCCGCGCCGAGAATAACCCATGAGAAGCTTCGATGCACTAAATACATCCACGTCTGTTCAAGTTGCACAGTCCAGGCGGAGCGTGGTTCATCCATGTGTGTTTTGGCCAGATGATCGGTCATTTCTCGAACCTGGGATCCCATGAGCCCCTCAAAGATAGTTAGGCCTAGCAACACCACGATGAGGATCTGCAGTTTCTTGCGGGCAGGGGCTTGGAGCGACAACGTCCAGGGGCGGTCCGTGCCTCGCCAAGCCATGTAGACAAGGAGACCAAGGAGAAAGATAGCCAAGCCCATGTGCGTCGTAATAATGCCAGGTTTGAGACCGCTCAAAACCACGTTGCGGCCAAGCCAGGCATTGACCAAGACAACGACGAGCGACAACCATCCGCAAATACCAACAAGACGTCGCCCTCGGCTCCATTGCCCTACACTCATAAATGCCGCAGCCAACGTGAACAGCCCTACGGGCAGACTGGTGAGTCGGTTGATGTACTCCGTCCAGACATGGATGGGGTTGAACATCGCACGTAAACTGTCTTCGGTAACCGTGTCAGGGTCTTGCCCTAGTCGCGCGATCTTTCTTTTAAATCTCTCCACGTCGATCTTCTCAAAGTCGACCTGCTCAACCGAGGTCGGTGGCACATAGCAGCCCCAGCAGAAGGGCCAGTCCGGACAACCAAGCCCGGCACCGGTCGCCCTAACGATAGCGCCGACAAAGATGAGCACGATAACGGAGAGCAGCGCTGCGATTGCCACACGCTGGTAGGGTTCAAGCCGACGAGAATCCGAGTTCACATGAAAAGATACGTCCCTGCAAGACAGCAGGTCAACTTTGCCCTCCCGACCTCGTTAGATCGCAACTACTGGCTTTGAAGTAACGATTTGGAGTGCCCCGTTGAGAGCCCCCCCATCTTCCATCGCAACAGAGCGCGTGTTGAGGGGACCGTTGATGGACCCGTGCTTCTCGATGAGAGTCGTTCCCACACAGGTTAAGGCATCGGCGGTGATGAAGCCATCGACCTCCATCTCGTCCACGTAAACCTCGCCTTCAACCTCCACCACGGCATCGCGCCCAATGAAAAGCTTCTGACAACGAAGCCCACCCGTAAGCTTGGCGCGCGTGCGGATCATGACGTCGCCCGTAGCGTGAACCAATGTTTGAACGGCACCATACACTTTCAAGTTATGGCAGACCAAGCTTTCACACTCTAGCTTGCCCAAGTTGTTCACGGTCACATTGCCACGAGTGAACACATCCTCGTAAACCGGCTTATTAATCTCGTAGTCATTGAGATTGATCGCCTCCTTGCAGTCAGGGCAAGTGGCCATCTTTGCAGCATAACTCACTTCCAGACCACCATCACATTGGAAACACGCCACGCGTCGCGGCTTGTGTCGATTCGTGAATCCGCTAGCGGGCTTGGTAGCTCGACTAAGAGAGTGACTCTGAGTCTCGCGAGGGTGAAGGTTTTGGACGGGTAGTGCTTGTTCAGTTGAAGCAGCCGAGGCAGGTACTGGCATCGAGGAAGGCAGTCCATCTGCCGAAGTCGAGCTGCCCTTGTTAGTTGCTTGTGACAACTTTGCCGGTATGGCCCATGACGCCTCGCGACTAATTTGCTCCAGACCTTTCAGTTGCTGCGAGACAACACTCTGCTCTTTATCAATCTTAATGTGCTTCCCACACCCACGGCAAAAAGTCGACAGCGACACCTTGGGTTCGAGTTGCGTCGAGTGGCAATGAGGACACTCGACCTCGACTTTCTTCCCGCGATTTGGCTTTGTGAGTTTACCTAACGTGGCTTTGGGCGTGCTCTAAGATTTGCGACACGTGCTATGAAGATCACTTGGCGGGCGATGATGAAGATGGCGAACTACTACTGCCGCTCTTGGCGCTGGCCACAGCTGCAGCTCCAACAGAAGACTGGCCCATGAAGGCGGCGCCTTCCTCGATCGAAAGCGTTCCTGCCCGGATATCTCCCACGATTTCAGCGTCTGCCTTGAGTTCACAGCGCTCAGTTGCGGTAAGATTGCCGTCAATCTTACCGTAAACGATGACAGCGCGCGTCTTGATCTCGCCCTTGACCCGGGCATTCTCACCAACCGTCAAGTGACCCGCATCGGAGTTCACTTCACCTTCGACGGCGGCGTCGAGGATCAGCTCTTCTCCAAAGCTGATGGAGCCCTTAATCTTAACATCACTCGAGAGGATATTCCTGCTCATTTGGGAGGGCGAGGAGGAATAAGAGGTTTCGGGATAGGATGGCGAAGATCCGTACGAGGGTTGAGCAGCTTCTGGCTCAGCATAGGCGTCTGGTTCTGCAGCTGGTTCCTCAGCGGCATAATCGTCTTCGTTTGTGGTGGATATGATCTTTTTCAGCACGGGATGATGTTGTCTTTAGGGATTGGAAAGTCAATGTAAAACGACGAGGGCCGCCTTTACTGAGAGTGGGAATTATGGATGCGAATCGCTTCTCCTAGACGACAGATTCACTTCCAACCCACCATCGCAAAGAAGCGTAAATCGCCAATTTCAAGCGCTAACAGCTTAAAAACTGAGGGATGCGGAAAAGGGACCTGTCTGCCAATTGCCATATGGATATCTCAGGTGAAAACAGCCTGAGGCTGCAGATATTCTCAAAACGCAGAACGTCTTGCCCATCTTTCATCTCCATCAGTCAATCAGGCGATCTAAGGCGATGTTTCCTAGCGTTTCTGGCCCTGCCAGAAGTGCCGGTCCTGAAGATCAAAGGTCAACCTCCGGATCCCACTCAGTTGCAGCGTATTCTCTCCAAAGTAGGGGCTACCAACATGCAATGCGGCTTTCTCAAGCTTGTGCAGAAAGAAGCGGCACGATCCCGCTGGCACCAACTCAGCTTCCACCGCCATACCCTTCTGATGCTCAATTGGAATCTTCCGATTCGGATACTGAATCCAGCGCAATCGATCGAGAGGGATCGCGAGTGGTCCCAATTCAGCCCCCAACATGAGAGGCGCAGTTGCCTCCTTCAAGCTTAAGGACACCGCGGCAAACTCGTCTTGATTGCGCAAACGCAGACGAGTCTCGGTGAGCTCTTTACTCTCTTTCATCGTCAACGGAGGTTCTGGCAGAACACCATTCCACTCTTCCACCATAAATCGATGGATGCGAAAGGCCGTACTTTGGTTGTGCTGTTGGAAGATCAACCCAGAGGCAGGCATCACGAGCCCAGCGGGATCATTCCAAGTTCGGAGCACCGTGCCATTAAGGACAAAGGAGATCTCAGCCGTCGCCATATCCCAACACACACTGAACTGCTCCACCCGTTCGTGGCGTCGGAAATCCACGGCCACGGGACTACCAAGTTTACGTGACGCGCCGCCGCCAAACTGCGCCGAGAAACGCTCCAACTGTTCATCTAAGCGCCGATTCCGCAACGGATCATCGTCCTCCTTACCAACTTGAACCTCTGCTGCCGTTAAACCTCGAAAGAGCGTGACGCGTTCGCTTTCGCAGTGAAACCGATAGGATCGAGGCTGCGAGGACCGGGACAAGTCACGGGCGAAGAGCGTGATCGACGCATCGAGAAAGCCCTTCCAACTCAACTCAATATCAAGACGGCCACGTTCCGGCATGGAAACCGCCTGGCCTATGCCACCCAGGCCCCGCCCAACCAAGACGCCCTCTTCATTAAACTGCCAATCGCTTTTGATCCCGTTCTTCGTCCACCGTGTGATGGGAAGGTCAGGACCAGACGCGTAGAGATGTCCCATTTGGGTAAAGTCCATGCGTTGCACGACAAGCGCTTTTAGCTCCATAGGCTTGGAGAAACTGGTCTCCAAGATGATCGTCTCAGGGGTTATGTTAGTCACCTTACCCGGGAGTTGGTCACCGCCAACAAGGCGAAGGGTGGCTTGAGACGGAGCTGGATCGGCCTCAGGCTCCAAACGCATTTCTGCGAGGGAGTAAGCCGGAAACTCCAGTAAAGCGTCCTCTCCAGGCCGTCGCCATTGGAGACCGTTCGACTCATCCCATGAATGCGGCACACCGCCTAACTGATCTCCATTCTTAAAGAACACCCGACCGTATCCAGATCGAGCGTCATTCGGTCGAAACGTGAACTTCCTCACCCACGACAAGGGAAAGGCACAGGCACCCAAAATATTGTGCTGTACGGCAAGCATACCGTCCTCACCCACACGCAAATCACCACCTAACTGGCCCCCATTCAGCAGCTCACAACGAGGCTGATTCTTTGCTACATCCCCCAAAGGGTGGAACTGAACAGAGAGCAACTGGCCTAACTGATGTTTCGCAAGCAAATCAGTCGCCAACGTGTCGCCGCCTTCGAGCAAGGCATTGCCTAAGGGCACTTCATGATTGAGCACCGTCAGCCGATCCAGAGCATAGAGCCTGACATCTCGGGCTTCGAGACTGCCAGATCCATAGCTCGTCAGAATGATACTAGAACCATCCGCAGCCATTGGCGACGGGTCGCGGTAACTTGCGTAGAGTTTCCCATCGAGAAAGAGCTTCAGCCGCTTCGCTAGCCGATCAACTTCCACTGCCAGACGCAGCTCCGTCTTTCCTTGGAAAAGTCCCTGAGCACCCGAAGCGGCGGATTCTTTGGGAAGACTGATGTACGTTCTCGGATGATCTTTGAGGCGTCTCTCAAAGTCAATCACGTTGGAGGTAAGCTTGAGGTAGTAGTAATTGTCTCCGCCATTGCGTGGGTTGTCCGCACAGAGAAAGAGGTGGAGGATCGGTTCGTCTTTGAGCGTCAACTGCAATTCGAATCGGAATTTGTTAGGAATATTCTCAATCTCCCGTCCCGTGCTACTATAGCTAGTACACACCAACGCCTTCTCATCAGGCTCAAACTTCCAGTTCGTGCCACGATAACCCACCTTCCACTCATCAGCGTTGTTCGGGCCCGAATACACAAGGTGAGATCGATCCCAATCGCGGTCTATTCGGTGAATGGTCGTCTTCGGGAGAACAAACGGTTCAGCAAAGCCCGCGTCGACCGTGACCGTGCTTTCATCGATGTCCGTGATCTCTCCTTGAAGCACATCGCCTTGCGTCAGGGTGACACGATACTTACCAGGAAGTTTCACCGTGTCCTCGTCATGATTGAGAATGACATTAGACACCGCTGTCGTTTCAAACTGAAAGGGCTTGTCCACACCCGGATAATTCCATTGGAGATACCCACGTGCCGTATCCAAGGCCTTAAGATCACCAGAAAGAACATCACTCCCGGGAAAATAGAGTTGCCCATGGAGAGAATGCCCGAACTTTACTAACAAAAAAACAACAAGAACCCTAACGCTCATAAATTGGAAGGTAACGGTAGTTCAGGGCCATGGAAAGAAGGGCAGCAGCGGTGGCAAACGTTTCACCTTGAGAACAGCTCCACGACCCATCCGGTGCCTGGTTCTCTATGAGATAGCGTACATTCCGGCGATCCCATTCCTCCCAGGTCGCCACATCCCACTGGAACAGAGCCTGCGCCATGTAGTATTCATAGTAGTATGGATAGGTCTGATCACGGTAATCCAGGTCCTGAATAAGATACTGGTACGAACGATCTAACCCCGGTGCGTCCCGTCTGTGCGCCAAAGCATGCACCAACAGCCCAATCGCTGTGCGGGGCACGTTGGGGCTCCCAGGGCTGCTGTAACCATAGCCCCCGCCAGGGCTCTGGCACGCTTCCAAGAAGGCCAAGCCACGATCAATCGCTACATCCGGCACATGAATCCCGGCATTGCGTGCAGCCAAGAGTGCGACCAACTGCGCGCCGCTCACCGTAGAATCGGCATCCTTTCCCTCGGGCTTGTAACGCCATGCTCCCCGTGGATTCTGAGCTTGGGACGTGAGGATCAGTTCCGTCGCCCTCTTCAGGGCGAGCCCCAACCCAACTTGGTCCACTGCCCCATAAGCTTCTGCCAGGGCAATGGTCGCAAACCCATGATTGTACATGCTGTCGCCGATGAACCCATTGTCCGCATTCTGCTTGCTTAACAAGAAGGTTAGCGATTGCCGAATATGACGATGATAGGGACCAGAATTCGGATCGTCTCCATGAGCCATCATCGCCATGACCGCAAACCCCACCACACCCGGATAACGCCCATATCGATCCTTCCAGCATCCTTCTGGGGTCTGCTCGCCCACAAGGTATGCCAGCCCCTTCAAATAAGTCGCCTCGACCTCAGGTCTCACGGGATCTGGCAATCGATTCCGCTCTTGGCCTTGGACCATGGAGACACCGCCCAACAGACATGCAAGCAAGAGCGAGTATCGAACGGAGCGTCGCATGGTAAACCCTACCCCTTCACCTTCTCTACCAAGGTCACCTCAGAAATGATCATGTTCGCATCCACGGCCTTGCACATGTCGTAAATGGTTAGCGCCGCAATGCTCGTGGCGGTAAGAGCCTCCATCTCCACACCAGTCTGCGCTTCGGTCTTCGCGGTAGCCTGGAGGGCAAACCCGTCTGACACTTCTTCAAAATAAATACTAACATGGCACAACGGAAGCTGATGACAAAGCGGAATGAGCGTCGCCGTTTGCTTGGCTGCTTGAATCCCAGCGATGCGAGCTGTCGCCAGCACGTTTCCTTTCTTCAGACCATCTGTATTGATGAGACGGATGGTTTCCGCTTCCAATTTGATATGCCCGCGTGCCGTCGCTACACGAGAAATGACGTCTTTGTCAGAAACATCGACCATGGAGATGGAACCATCTGCCGCCAAATGTGTGAGTTCTTTAGCCATGCTACAAAGCCCGCAAAGCAGCAAGACGCGCCGTCATCGGTGGGTGAGAATAATTGATGAAGACGTAGAACGGATGCGGCGTAAGATTGCTCAAGTTCTCCTTAGAGAGTGATTTTAGCGCCGTAATCAGAGGCGTGGCACTGCCCGTGACGTCCACGGCAAAGGCATCTGCTTCAAACTCATTCTTTCTGCTGAAGATCGCCATGCCCACACCTATCAATTTACTCAAAGGACTCAACAAAAACGAGAAGAAGACAAAGCTAAGATAAACCGACGTCTCTTGCACGCCAAAGGCATCGAAAAGGCTCCGATTGTTGAGGAACAAGCCTAACAAATAGAAGATAAAGCCCATTTGCAGGATTCCCAAGACAAGCGTTTTGAGAATGTGCTTCTTTTTGAAGTGACCGATCTCATGCGCAAGCACGGCGACCAGCTCAGGAACCGTGTGCTTCTTAATCAGCGTGTCGAAGAGAGCGATCTTCTTGTGTTTCCCGAATCCAGCGAAGTAAGCATTGCTCTTGGTAGAACGCTTTGAACCATCCATCTCAAAGACACCGGTGAGTGGAAAGTCACACTTCTTGGCCATGGCCTCGATACCCTCACGCAGTTCGCCATCTTCTAGAGGAACGAACTTGTTGAACATTGGGAGAATCCACTTGGGGTAGACGAAGAGGAGAAAGAGCTGGAAGACCGTGGTGGCAATCCAGGCAACCAGCCAGGCGACGTTCCCAAAGGCTGGACTCTGAAAAAGATAGAGCAGCAGCGCAAAGATGGGGAGACCCAACAACACACTGAGAAACAAGTTCTTCACGAAGTCGGTCACAAAGGTTTTTCCACTCATCTTGTTGAACCCGTAATTCTCTTCGATGACAAACGTATCATAGAGATTGAATGGCAATGAAAGGATTTGTCCGGCCACCACGAGCACAGCCACGAACAGGAGGCCGGTTACAATGGGACCAAATTCAAAACTTCGTACCTGCGCATCGAGCCATTGGAAGCCACCCAGCCACCAGAAGAGGAGAAAGACGATGAGTGAGAAGGTCGACTCGAGCAGTCCAAACTTTGTCGTTTCTCGCGTGTAGGCCTGAGATTGGGCATACTTCTCATTGTCGAAGACATCCTCAAACTCACTCGGCAGCTCGGGCTTGAGAGCCCTGAGATTGAGCAAGTTGGAGACCACATCAAGCAAGTAGAAGCCGATGACCGTGATGGCGATAAAGAGGAAGTAGCCGTTGATCTCCATTCTGCCGATTACCACAGGGGCCTAACGTCTGCAAGATCTGTACGATCTTGCGCACCAAGGGGAACTAGGTGACATTATAGACCGACCCTGACCAACCTCCTGCCCCCCCCTATGAAATATCTTCTCTCCCGCCGATGGCTCGCCGCTGGCATCGCGATTTTTGGAACAGGCTTCGCCCAGATGGCTTCCGCCGATATTATCCTCTCCGAGGTGATGACAAACAATGTCACCACGTTGCTCGATGAGGATGGCGAATCTCCCGATTGGATCGAGCTGCACAATGATGGGGATGCCGCTGTCGATTTGGGCGGCTATTTCCTGACGGACGATGACGATGACCTCAACAAGTGGGTATTGCCTGCCGTGGAATTGGCTGCTGATGGCTACCTCATCATCTTCGCCTCAGGGAAAGATCGCGGTGGAGCCGGCACCGAGTTGCACGCCAACTTTCAACTCAAAAATGGCGGCGAGTTCCTCGCCTTGGTCAATCCGGACAAGACAACGATCCTCGATCAATTCGCCCCCGAGATCCCTCAACTAAGCGAGGACGAGAGTTATGGCGTACGAGCCTCCGGCGATCTCTGGGTTCTCAACTTCTTCTCCTCGCCCACACCGAACGAAGCCAATGGAAGCGGCAAAGTCGCGGAAGCAGTGGAGTTCGCTATCTCAGGACAAGCCTTCACCGACACCTTGGAGGTGGCCCTATCCACACGGTCCGGAAGCAAGATCAGCTACACGACCGATGGTAATAAGCCAACGCTCTTCAACGGCTCAACCTACACTGAGCCCATCGAACTAACCGAATCAACTATTCTGAGTGCCCAGATCTCGGGCGGCCCACTTACCCAGGAAGTGTTCTTCCAAGTCACCCCTGAACTAGCATCGATCTCGAGCAACTTGCCATTGGTCATTGTCCAAAGCCCAGGCACCATCGGCACGACCTATGACGATATGCTCCTTGCCATCAAGAGACCAAGTGGCGAAGACAGCCGCACCCGGTTCCATGCCAACGAGCCATTCAGCCTAACCGGGAGCGGACAGATTCGGACACGGGGTTCGTCGACCCAAAGCTTCCCCAAGAAGTCCTACCGGCTCGAGTTTCAGGACGAAGACGGGGAGGACAAGGTGAAAAAGCCTCTTGGAATGCCCTCAGAATCAGACTGGATTCTCAGCGGACGCTATGGAGATGACCGTGCCTTGATCCGCAATGAATTCACCTACCAGCTCAGCCGCGATATCGGCCGATATGCTGCGCGGACACGTTTCTGCGAAGTCTATGTCAATGATGGTAATGGTCCCGTTAGCGTTGATGACTACGTCGGTGTCTACAGTTTCATGGAAGCGATGAAACGTGATGCGGATCGTATCGACATTGCAGAACTCGCTGAAGACCAGAACGCCGAACCCGAGGTCACCGGCGGTTATATCTTCAAAGTCGATCGCGGTGGCCCTCCTAATGATACACGGACTACTGGTGGCGGCCAAAGCATTGTCATCACAGATCCGCCGGCTAGCGAATTGACCGACGCTCAACAGGATTACTTGGAAGACTACCTCGACGACATGAGGGACTCGCTTGACTCCGCCGATCCAGAAACTGGCTACCCTGCCTTCATCGATGTACCCTCGTGGATCGACCATCACATGATCAACATGCTGATGCTCAACGTCGATTCTCTCCGACTGAGCACCTTCTTCTTCAAGGAAAGGAATGGGAAAGTGTTCGGTGGTCCTGTATGGGATTTCAATATCTCTTCAGGATCAGACGACCGTTTCGGGAATCCTCCTAGAGCGAGTCAGCCGGAAACGTGGCGAGGCATCAGCGGGGATCGAGGAACGTCCTTCTTTGAGAATCAAACCCAACGGTGGTGGGGCGACCTTTTTGGTAACCGCGAGTTCCAGCAGCAGTATTGTGATCGCTGGCATGAACTGCGAGTGGACGCATTCAGCAACGAGTATATCATAACACTTATCAATTCAATGGCTGATGAAATTCGTGAAGCCCAAGGACGCAATGAAGAGCGCTGGCCCGGCGCGCCGCCTGAGCATGGCGGCTGGCAGGGTGAAATTGATCGCCTCAAAGACTGGCTAACCACACGCGCCGACTGGGTAGACAAAGAGTTTGTCCGTCCTCCTGGTGTCACGCCAAACGGAGGAGCCCTAGCGGCCGACGGAACCATTCGTCTCAAGGCCAATCGTGGCACGCTCTTTAGCCCGACAGACCTCTATTACACTACGGACGGCACCGATCCTCGTCTCGCTGGCGGTGAAATTAGTGCCACAGCCATCAAGTATGATGGCGTGTTCACATTGAACGCCTCGGCAAACTTGGTCGTGCGCGAGTACCTGCCAAGTTACAAGCCCAAGTCGGATGGCCCAGACCAGCAATGGAGCGCACCGGCCAATGTTCAGTTCGTGATCGGTTCGGAACCCGCTGCAGCTGGAAATCTCGTCGTGTCCGAAATCATGTACCATCCCGAGTCCGTGCCAATGGTCAATGACGATGATTACGAATTCCTGGAGTTCACGAATATCGGCACCGCACCGATTGATTTGTTAGGCGTGACTGCCAATGACGGCATACGCTACACGCAGACTGAGCCTCTCATCCTCTCTCCGGGTGCTTCTGCGGTTCTTGTTAGAAACCTGGAGGCCTTCCGCGAACGCTACGGTGACGCCATCGTTGTCTCAGGCGTCTATGAAGGTGCCCTCGCCAATTCGGGAGATCAGGTCGGCTTCGCAGGCGCCACCGGCGAAGCCATCGTCGCCATTGACTACAACGACAATGCGCCATGGCCGACCGAAGCGGATGGAGACGGCTTCTCCCTTGAGCTGATCGGCTTCAAAGGAAATCCAGACCCTAACATGGCGTCTAACTGGGCCATTTCCAGCGAAGTCCGAGGCACCCCAGGAAAGACCGACGGTGGCGATCCCCCCGTGGGACAGACTTATGAAGAATGGGCCCCAGCCACGATCACGGATGGTTCTCCTGCCGGAAAGACGGACGACCCCGATGGCGATGGCTTCGTGAATTTAGCAGAATTTGCGCTCGGCACCGATCCGGTCGTCGCTCATGACCGCGAGCCCTTCACCGTAAGCGCTGATGCCGCCGGCGTCTCCGTTAGTTACTCAATAGCTACCGGAATTATCGGAGTCACTACCACCCTGCAAACATCAGCGGATCTCGCGACTTGGGTGGATTTCGCCGGACAGATTGAAACGGTGGCCGACGAAGTCACCGCGCAGCTCACAGATGCAGCTCAGGACCATGTCCGCCTGAAGTTTCAGTAGTACGTATCAATCAAATGGCTGGACCACGCGGCGAG
>Ga0222717_10000813_pt1 | contig 26397 bp, 42 predicted proteins | sample C33_18DmetaG_FD_165053 | JGI IMG/M metagenome (GOLD analysis project Ga0222717, IMG submission 165053) | Estuarine water microbial communities from San Francisco Bay, California, United States - C33_18D | ecosystem: Environmental > Aquatic > Marine > Unclassified | place: USA: California... | reverse complement strand
TGATCTGAGTGTCGTCTATTTTCAATTGACAATTTTAAATCATTAGCTCGTTTTCTAGCCATATAGTCATTATCAGCATAAACGTACATATCCATTGTAACAACGTATCTTTTATTTTCTTTATTCATAACCTTTATTTTATATTATAATTTTATTTTATTGTATTCAACTTTTTTAGTAGTGTTAATGCAGGTGATTAAATCATCTACAACACATGGATCGACGATAGCGCCTTTTGATTGTAATTCATAAACAATTGATTCTAATAATGTGTAAGAGTGTAATGTTGACATATAACCTTTATTTAATGCTGGTGCTTATGTGCTCCAACATGGTAAATATACGAACTCTAGCCCGGGAAGCCAAGCCTCTTGCGCATTACTTTATTTTTCTTTTCTAATAGTAGCATTAGGCCAATTACCTATTTTCATATCTAGATTTATTAATAAATCGATTCTATTAGTATATCTCTTATTCATCTTATCCATTACAATGTAAACCCCATCGTAATCTGTTCCCATCACACACACTTTAGTTCCTTTTGGGAACTCCTTTAATAAATCTCTACTTACCGCTATTATTTTATGTTTATATGGGTTATTTAAGTCTAACTCAAACATAAACGCAGTATGTCCTGGGTCTGAGTTTGTTTGTTCAGGTACCGCGTTATACACAGTGGCATGTACATTTTTTTCTATTGGAGTAAAGGATAATAAACCTAATGATAATAGTATAATTAATTTTCTCATATTTATTTGTTATTTAAGTAATAGATTGCATCTGTTATTTTTTGACAACGTTTATAGTCTTCAAGATCCTCCATATTTTCTAAATTTACCTCTAATGTTTCAGCTAAATCTTCTCTACCTATAATAACATCATATGTTAAATCTTCATCTTTTGTATAAATTCTTATAACTGGTATTTCTGGGGAGAGAGTGTCAAGATTTTTAAGTGCTGTATCTACTATTAAATTGGGTAAAAAGGGACTATCACTTTGAAACATTTCTTCCATCTCTTCGGATGTTTCAAATTCCAATTTGTGGTCAAATACTAATTTATTGTCATCACTAAAAAATTCTAAGTAAGGTTCTTTATCCATATTGTATATCTATTTAGATATTAATATACGAAAATTATATGTGGTATCCTAATTTTTATTGGGGGAATTTATTTCAGTTAACCACCCCCATTTGACACCATTAGTTATTCTATTTTTAATAGTACCCCAATCATTTATTTTTTCACAGTATTTAAAATCTCTTAATATCTGTTTTTCCCTTTGCTTACAACGATCCCATTCATCTGTTATCAGGATTTGATATGTTTTATTTTTATACTTGTAGGTGGTCATACTAAAAATTATCTAAAAACTTTCCTCTAAGTTTTTTACCCTTTAGTTTTTGATATTTTTCATCATCTCTTAAAGTTTTAGATGCTAATTTTTCTAGATGATTTGATTTTTGAACATCATAATCATCAAGTATTTGTTTGTGTTTTTTGTTTTTCATTTTTATATTCTACTTATATATTGGTTTGTATCATCTTCTTCTTCCCCATCTAATCCTAATTCTTTTAAACGTTGTAAATGATAATCATCTATTTCAAAATTAATAACTTCACTTGTACCATAATGTTCTTGTTGAGATTCTATTTGTTTTTCATCTTTTGCATTAAATATATCTCCAACTTGTAAAAAGTAGTGGTTATAACATAATAATTGAACGTTATCTAAACTATAGTTATTATTGTTTTTATCTTTAAAATGTAATAATAAAGGTATTTTATAATCTAATACCCTTCTTTCTTTAAAACCACATATAGAACATTCTTCTGGAAGATATCCTTGTTCTATAAGAGCATATTTAAGTTTATTAGGATCAAAATGTGAAGCCGCTATTCTACCTTCAATTATTTCAACCATATGAGGCATCTTTTTAGAACCTTTTAAAAACTTGGGTACACCAACCCCAGCTTGATTCTTATGAGACTCAAATAATTTATACAATTTAGCCCATTTCTTATAGTGTTGGTATGAAACATGGAGGTATCTAGCAGCTGCCATATTTGATAAAGTCTTTGCTTGAGCAGCTACTATTTGTTCTTTACTTAATGGTTTTGGTGCGGCCATTATTTATCTTTAGGTGTAATAATTGTAAAGGGTCCTTGAAGGTTTTTGTCATCTTCTATATTTGTCTTAAAATCTTTCATGTTTTTAAAATCCTCATCTTTTTCACTTTGGTAAGAATTATAATCTGAATCAGACATAATAATAGTTTCAACCCAAGTATGATCTCCTTCACCTTTTAGTACTGTAATTGCTTTCTTAGTTTCACTTCCTAATCCAGCTTCTGAACATTTAACACAAAATGAATAATTATATTGAGTTAATCTTAATTCAGGCATATCTTCCCCGCATTGACTACAAGGTATCATTTTTAAATTCATATTTTTTATTTTATTTAGTAGGATTATTATATAATAGCCCTACCCTTCATTCCTTCCCAATCTCTATTTTCTCTAACATCATTATTTTTACAATCAACTGCTGTTAGTATTCTTGGTCTTACATTTAAATCATGAGATAAATCTATTAATGCTTTAACATCTTTAGGAAAACAATGTCCCCCATAACCCAAATCACCATCTGGTCCTGGTACTGACCAATGTGATTTACCCAATCGTTCATCATACGTAGCATACTCTATTACTTTATCATAATCTACTTCTAATCCATTACATATTTGATACATTTCGTTTGCAAATGATACTTTAGTTGCTAGGAAGCTATTAGTAACATATTTAACCATTTCAGCGTAGGTTGAATCGGTTTTAACAATAGCAGCTTTTGGAAATACTTTAGAATATATGGTTTTTAATTTAGTTGTTGCACTTCTAGGCCCCCCTAAAATAACTCGTGTTTGATTTTCAAAGTCAGATACAGCATTTGCTTCAGTTAAAAATTCTGGGTTGAATGCTATATTTAAATTATTATATTTTTTATTCCATTTTGCTACTGTTCCAGGAGAAACTGTTGATTTAATTACTACAATATCCCCTTTACCTAAAGTTGATATGTCAGCAACTGCTTCTTCAACTATATCTGTATGGCAACTTCCATCTTGGTTCATAGGAGTTGGTAAACAAACAAATATAATATCACACGACATTGTTTCTTCTTTTCTACTATTACAATGCATCATACCCTTTATATCAAAGGTTTTAACATCATAATAATTTTTAAATTTTTGGTAAATTGCATTACCAACAAATCCTTGACCTATTATTCCTATTTTCATATTATTTATTTTTCCAAAATGAGTAAATTCCTTTATCTAATTCGTATTTAGACCATACAAAACGTTCTCTCATAGGTTGTTGTTTAGCCCATTCCCACATTTCTGTTAGTCCTTCCTTTAAATTTGTTGTATGTTTAAAACCTAATATATCAACTGATTTTTGGTAAGTTGGTATAGAATGTTTTACTTCATGTCTACCTTCCTCATAAGAAACACAACAAGCTCCTGTTACATCCATAAAGGTATCAAGTGCTTCATTAATTGAATGTTTTTCAATACCGCCTAGGTTAATAATTTCTCTACTTGCTTTTGGTCTTACTGCTGCATTCCAAAGGGGTTCTAATGAGTCATCAATGTAACTAAAAGCTCGTGTTTGTTCTCCATCACCAAATACAGTCATTCTCGTCTTATTAAGATGTTGGAACATCCAAATACCTAATACATTTCTATATTTATCCCAAATGTTTTGTTTAATACCATAAACATTATGAGGTCTTATTATACACCAATCTAACCCATGTTGTTCACCTGCAATTTGTATATCCATTTCACAAGCATATTTTGCAACTCCATAAGGATCAATTGGTGCTTGTTGTTGTTTTTCATCAAAAATACCACCATCTCCATGACCATACACTGCTAATGTTGATGTAAATACCAATCTTTTAACGTCGTGTTTTATACATTCATTGACTATGCGTGCCGTTGCTTTTAAATTGTTATCATAGTTATACCCACGTATAAAAGGCGATAATCCTTCAGCAGCATAAGCGGCAAAGTGAAATACATAATCAAATTTATTTACTTCGAAACAATTTTCAATGGGGTGTGTTACAAGATCCATCTGCCAAAAGTCAACTTTAGGATTAATGTTTTCTTCAAAACCACCACTTAAATCATCAATACCTACTACCTTATATTCTGGTTTGTTTTCAATGATCCAATCTGCTAGTCTACTACCTAATAAACCTGCTACTCCTGTAATTAATACTTTTTTACTCATTTTTTTAAAAAATTATTTAATTTAGTTAAATTCATCCTAGTATCCCAAGGGACGTGTGATGGTGCTTTTATCAATGTACTAAAAGGAGCTATGTCAGCCAAGTTTTTATCACCTGTTCCTATATTAAATACACCACTAGCGTTTTTATTAATTAATTCTATAACTATACTTGACATTTTTTGTACTGTATCCCCACTTGTTTTTACATCCCACACTTTTTGATGTGGGAAAGGATGAGGTTTATGTAACCCTCTGCATATTAAATAATTAAAACTATTTAACTTAATATATTCATCTGCTAATAGTTTAGTATATGCATACCATGTACCATCAGGAAAAGGTATATCTTCTTCAGTTGGTGGAGTTAGATTGTTGGCATACACAAATTCAGTGGAAATATGAATTAATTTAACCTTATTATTATTACATAAATTTGAAACACTAACAGCAAATTTATAATTTACCTCCTTATGTATAAATTGGTCTGATGAATATGATTGGGTGTGGGCTACACAGTTTATTACCGTATTATATTTTTTAATTAGCTTATTTAAATCTTCAGGGTTATTTATGTCTAAATTCCCTAATTTTCTAGATGCAACATCCCAACCTGTTTGTTTATGTAATTCACTTCCTAGTAAACCATCTCCTAAAATTAATACTTTCATTATTGATTGAAAAATTCTTTTATTTTATCACAAACATAGTCTATATCTTCAATTGTTAAACCATGGTGTGCACCTAATAAAAATCCGTTTTTCATAATAAGATCAGAGTTTTCAAAATCTTGTAGATATTCTCTGTAAACAGGGTGTCTAGTAACATTACCAGCAAATGTAACTCTTGTTTGAATATCATTATCCTCTAGAAAAGTTAATAATTCAAATCTTTTCTCAGTTTGAAATGGAATTGCTAGCCAATTAGGTTTTATAGAATCGTCTGGGAGTATTAAATCACCTACTCCTTGTAAGTTTTCTAAATATCTCTCAAAATTTGCTCTTCTAATTTTTGAGAATTTTTCAAAACGGTTTAATTGAACTAACCCAAAAGCGGCATTCATTTCACATGCTTTCATATGATAGCCTAATACACTATATAAAAATTTATGATCATATGGTATTCCATCTACTGTATGATTAAACCTGTCATCCATTATTTCTGAGTCGTTGCCTAATCTACCCCAATCTCTATATTGTAGTGCTTTGGTTACATGTTTTTCATCATTAAACATCACCATTCCTCCTACTCCACCAGCAGTAATAACGTGAGAAGCATAAAAACTAGTAGTAGAAACATCTGTAATTTGGGTTTCAGTAATAGTATCAGCAGAATCTTCAATAAGAAATATATCTTCTCTACCCATAGCAATAAGACCAGCTTTTAACCTAGCCCAATCAGGTTTATTACCAATAAGATTAGGTAACATTAGAGCAGAAGTTTCATTAGTTACTGCGGATAATACTTGGTCTATATCAGCAACATAATCTGTTAACCCAACATCTACAAATATTGGTTTGTATCCTAGTTGTATAATAGGTGCTAATGTAGTTGCAAAAGTACATGCGGGGGTTATGATGTGTGTACCTTTTTTTAGGTTTAAACCCGCTATTGCTAATAAACAAGCAGATGAACCACTATTTACAAACATCCCAAATTTCTTACCAAATCTTTTAGCAATTGCCTTTTCAAATTCAACTGATTTTGGACCTTGTCCTCCTAACCATCCTGCTTTTAAACATTCAGTTACAGCATCAATTTCTTCTTGCCCGTACGATTCAAATTTATATGGTGCATACCATACTTTTTTAGTGTGTTTTTTCATAACCTATACATTTTTAATATTATACTAAATGCCATTTACAAAGTGGTGATAACCAAGCTGTTTCTCCATGAGTGGCAAACCCTGGTATTGGAGTTATTAATAATTCATTTTGTGATCTTAAATCTAAAAACATTTTAAAGTCATCAGGATGAACTCCTGATGTCCATTTTCTTAGTGTTGGTTCTACTCGTTTTAAAGTACTAACTTTTGCTGCAAAAGTCATTGTTGTTGAGTTTGTTATTTTCCAATGACATGAATCGGTTAAATATACTCTTGTATCTTCGGCACCCCCTACACAATAAGGATTACCACCTTTTTCAGGTACCATATACTTATCTGGATGATCATATAATGAAACAAAGGAGGCACCTAATGTAAATCCTTCTTCTAATATTTTTTGAGATCCAGGTTTATGAAGGTAATCATTTTCTATAAAATAAATAATTTCATCATCATCATAGGTTAAAGCTTCATCTAATGCTAAATTAAATGTTGCTGCTCCATTACCCTTACTAGCATAAAAAATATGATTTCTTGATATGTGATGTTGGATCATATCATTAGTTTCGGAAGAAATGTTATCTGCTATAATACTCCAATCAGTATCGTCAAATACTCTTAAGGCATTAGTTAAACATTTTTCATTATTGATATAATCAGGTTTCACTTTATTATAACCTGCATCTGATATTCTATATATTATTTTCATTTATATTCTATACCTTTAATGATTTGTCCATTTTTAGGGTTGTGAGAATTATTTTCAAATAAATTTGGAGGCATACCCCACTTATATATAAAGGTTTGAGCAGCAGGTGATTCAGATGAAATCATTTCTTCTTTATTTTTACCTTTTTTAGTTGCCATACTTACAAAATGATAAAAATGGGCTTTAGATGTTCTACTAAATTTTAAACCATTTAATTCTAATTTAAGGAAAAAATCCCAATCACATATAAATGGAGATTTGTAGAGTGTATCAAATCCACCTACAATCATATAATCTTTTTTAGACATAGCAAAAGGAAATATTCCACCATCAGGGGTTGAAACCTCATTACGTATTGTTGGTTCATATTGTTTAAATCCTTCGTAATCAAAATTACTTGGATGTAAACCAAAATCCTTTACAGGAAAATTAAATATACCATTAAAGGGTTCAATTTGGTTTATTGTTAGTACGTGATTATATTCTAATTCTTCTTCTATAACTTTATCCCAATCTTTACATAATACGTTATCGTCATTAATTATAACAATAGTTTCATTATCAGCATTACAAACTCCTAGGTTTAATGCCATTTGCATACCTTGGTTTTGTTCTAGGGGTAAAAAATGAATTTTATCCTGATATTTTTCAATAATATGTTTAGATTCTTCAATAAATCCATCTAATATTACTATAATTTGGTTTTTTACAGATTGTCCTTCTAATGCTGATTTCAAACACAAGTCTAGACATTCTGGGTTTCTATATGAGGGTATAATTAAACTTACCATATTTTTAAAATTTATATACAATTAATACGTCATCATGTCTTCCTTTTACATCTCTCAAATCAATAATTTCACAATTATCATGTAAAGCAATAAATTCATCTTTAACTACATCAAGGTTAACAACATCTTCTATTATGTAAACCCCACCAGGATTTATTTTGTTATTATTTTTAAAGTTTTTAAATGTTTCAACTTGATCACTAAGAACATGAGACCCATCATCTATAACAACATCAAAAGTAATTTCTTTTATAGTATCTAAAAATTTAGGTTTTGTTGCATCTTCAATCCAGATTGTAAATCTATCATCATTTTTATACCCCCCTGGTTTAAATTCATTACTAAATATCTCTACGGCGTGGATATCAACTCCATATATTTTTCCTTGGTTAAAATATTCATACCACATTTCAAGTGATTCCCCATAAGCTATTCCTATTTCTAATAAATTAATATTATTTTTTCTATAAGGTTCTAATAATTTTTCATATGAATTAATATAAGAATGAGCAGTTCCTTTATCTCCATGTCCACCACTTGGGTTTGTATCCATATATCTCTCGTAAATGTTTTGCAATGTCATTCCCCTTTCTATATTATCATATCTTTCATTTTGCTTTTCTTGTCTTTCTACTTGCTTATTATGAGTAATACTAAATCCTTCCTCTACAGGTAAAGCTGCAAATTCCTTATATCCTGTTACCATACCATGGACTGGGTGACCTGTCCATTGGATTTTTGGTGTGTTTTTGTATATTCTTTTTTGTTGATCAGGCCAATTAACCCAACCTTTCTCATTTACTCTCCAACCCCATTTTTTAATATGTGCCTCTGTTAAACCTTTTACAAGGTTTTTACGTGGGACTATTAACATATCTAAAGTAGGGTTTGATTCTAAAATAGGTTTTAAGTTAGATACTAAACTTTCATTTGGTATTTCATCTGCATCTATTTGAAATATGAAATCTCCTTCGCATAAAGAATTCATATAATTCTTATTTTCCAAGAAATTCTGTTGGAAATCAAAAGGAAATGCTTTTACTATATCTTTGTGGTGGTCTATTACATCTAAAACTTCACCCGTAACTCTATTATCATCATAAACAATTACTATCTCATCTTCTCTATCAATTAAAGGAAATATAAACTCTATTAAATGTTGAAGTTCTTCGTGTTCATTACAAACTGTTATTCCGTAACTTATTTTCATATTTATCTAGCTTGGTAATGCCCCAATATACGAAAGAGCATCTATATAATCACGCTCTTCAAAATATTCTACTGTAGACATATCTGGTTTATATAAGGATTTTGATCCATCTTTGTTTGTAACTTCTTTATCTAATTTAATAGCTTTAACTGCCGCCCATTTCCATTCTTCTATATTAGCACCTGAAGCGTAAACCATTCCTAATTCAGGAACATTTATGTTGTTGGGTAACCATACTAATTCGGTATCGGTATCTAACCAAGCTAAGTCCTTATATAATTCGGGAAGTAAAACCATTTGTTCTTTATAAAAGTCTGTATCGACTTTCATTAATGTATTTGTCATAAACCCACATGATAAACTCATATATTGCGTTATATCTTTGCTTACTTCTATTTTATAACATAAATCACCGCCTGATTTAGGACATTGTATTATTTCATCGTATTGTGCCATACTTATAGTTTTGGTGTTATTAATTGTGGTAAAGATAATTTTACCTCTTTAGGAATAAAGGGTATATTCTTTTCTAATACATCCCCTAATAATTCTTTCATAGCATCAAATGAAAAATTGGTTTTTATATGATGACCATGTTTTTTAGCTCCTACTATATATTTTTTATAATTTTCGTAAACATCCTTAAGTGCTTTTATTGATGCGTTATCATCAATTTTAAACCATTGTGTTTCTTTTAATAACCACTGATTAGCAGCACTTGCATGTACTGGTTCTAATTGACCAGGAACTAAAATACAATTACCCTGAGTTAAAAAATCAACATGACCCGACCAAGCTGATGCAATAATAGGTTTTTTACTTAATCCAAATTCTGCTAAAGGTCTACCATAACCTTCACCTTTAGTAAAGCTAATCATGGATTTTACTTTAGGATGGTTATATAAATCATTCATTTGAGTATCAGATAAATTACCATTAAAAATATAAACATTAGGTAATTTAGTACCTTTAGGGTAATGTTTTTTTATGATTTTGATTTTTTCTAATAATTCCTCTCTACTTATATAACTATTTCTCCCAGTACATGCTTTTAAAATTAAAGCAGGTTGTGATTTTTTATTCTTAAAGGCGTCAAAGAAATTTCTAACCATTAATCCAACATTTTTTCTATCATGACCAAAAGCACCATTCATCCAATGTCCTACAAATAAATAACAAAATGTTTCATTTATTGAATCTAAATCTAATTCTACTTCTTGTGGTTTTTTATAAAAATAAGTATCCAAATCAACTCCTTCAAATATAACTTCTATGGGTTTTTCTAATTTAATTATTCCCTGGATTACATTTGTTCTTTTATCTCTTTGCTCAAATTTAATATCTGAAAATACTTTTTTACTATGTTCTGATGATACTAAATTAAGATTCATTCTATTTAATCCTTCAATCCAAGTTGAAGCACAACCTGTACTTTCAATCCCCGCTGTACAACCAATATTATAAGTACCTACTGGTTGGAACTCATTTGGGATTGTAATCTGCATCCAAATATCAGGTTTTGATGTTAAGTTTGGTATTAATAAAGGTTTTAAAAAGCTCCAATTACTATGATCCTCTATAAAATTTGTTGGAGTATCACCCCATCTTTGTGCTAAGATTTTAACATCATATTTATCTAACTCCACTATAGATTTAACTATATCTCTTGATCTTGCACCATAACCACTATATGTGTCTACTGGGGCACTAATTATAAAAACTGGTTTACTCATTAATATGTAATTTTATGGTTTAAAAATCTTCCTTTATACTCTGTTGCATTAACTATCTCATAATCTCCTCTTGGTTCCCAAACTGAGAATAATTCATCAAAGGCTTCCATTACTCTTTGAGCTTGGTGTTCTGCTGTAAACCCTGCTTCATCACCTAATGCCCATTCTCTACCTTTTAATCCTCTGGATTTACGTTCTTTAGGTGTTAGTTCATATACTTCTTTTATTCTATCACAAACATCTTCCCATGCACATCTATCATCAAATATATAAGGTGTTTGAGGTGATCCTTGTACTGATCTTGAAGTTGGATAAACTGGAAATACCCATTCACCATGTTCTTTATAAGTACCTCTATGGTTAGAAGGAACATCAGCACTTGGTTCAAACCATTTACCATTTTCATCAATAAATCTCATTTGGTCTTGCATACCTCCTGTTACATTAGAAATTGTAGGGGTACCTGTTAACATTGCTTCTGTAAGAGTTAATCCCCACCCTTCATTTGAAGTGATTAGAATTTGAACATCTGCTGTGTTATATAACCAATTTAACTGTTTTCTTGAAAGTTTTGCGTGTGAGAAAACAATATTTTCTTCATAATTTTCTCCAAACAGATATTCAGCTACTGCTCCTAAATCTGTACCATGGTCCGTTGATAAATCAGTGTGTAAAATAAATTTACATTTATCCGCCTTTGCTTTTGGTAAAGAATCTAAAAACGATCTAAAAGCTAACATTGAATCTGGGATTTGTTTTCTACGAATATTTCTTGAATTAAAAAACATTACAAATTCAGTATCTTTTCCTATAATACCCTCTTTAAATTTTTGAAATTCCTCAAATTCTTCATGTTCTTTATTTATTGGGTAAAATTGTTCATGATTTAAACCATGAGGAACATACTTAAATACTCTTTTACTATTATCAACCCCATCTAAAACTAACTTATTAATATTTACTGTTTGTTTTGAAATACCCATTAACAAATCACAAGCCTCATAAAAAGGCTTATTATACATTGGTGCTGGGTAATCATCCCAAATATTTAAATATACTAGAGGACATTGTTTTCTAATAGTATCCTCCATATTAAAAATATGTTTAAAATATCTAGGATCTGTAATTAACATTACTGCATCAGGTTTTTCAAAAGATAAAATCTGTTGTATTTCAATAGATTGAGCATAACCATCTACACAATACAATTTCACATTAGCATCTTCTATTTTTGCTTCTGTATTAACAGATTGAGATATATCTAATGTTTTTCCCTTTTCTGGGTGTTTAATAGCTCCTGCTACATTTACCCAGTTGAAATGATGGGCTGTATGAATTACTATTTCTTTTGCAACTGTGGCAACACCTGAATGTACCCTAATATCGTCACAAACTAATAATATTTTTTTCCTTTGTTCTTTAGGAATGTGTTCAAAACTTTTTTTCATTTATTTAAAATTTATAATTCAAGATTAGTTTGATTTGAAATTTGTTTTCTAAAATCTTCATCCGTAAGGTACAAAAACAAAGCACGATCGGCAAGTTTTTGGAACGAGAATTTTCTTCTTACACATTCAACTTTAAAATTTTCAAATAATTCACTTTTCACTTTAACACTAGTTAGTGTCATTTTTTTAGCATCTGCCATAATTTTTATTTTTAATAACGTTTATTTATAGGTATACGTATATAATTATTTTAGTATATAATACCTTCACCACAATATTCTTTATCCTCTTTATAAGGACAGAAATTACAATTCCATTTTGAAGCTTGTTTTGGGTAATCTTTTTCTTTTATTTTCCCACTAGAGTTAAAACATTCACTAATAAAATCATTAATAGCAGTTTTTGCTCTACCCAATTTAATTTTACCACTAGGTGGTGTAAATTGCTGCACCCTATAAGCTTGATAGGGTGACATAAGTTTTTCATCATCAGGATCTAATACTTTTCTTTTAAGAATGAAAAATTCAATTTCAATCTTATCTAAAGGTATTCCATATTGTTCTGAGAAATATTGTTTGTAGAGGAGTAATTGGAATTGTTTATTTTCATCTTTTTTAGCATAATCATTCCATCCCCCAGTACTTGTTTTTATGTCAATTATCTTAAATGTCTCTGTTGCTTCATGATATGTGACAACATCAAGATACCCCATATATAACACGTTATTTAACATTTTATTTGGTGCTATTACAATAGGTATTTCACAACCAACTAAATATGTACCTTTTTTACTAAAATATCTACTACGTTTTTTCTTAAACCATTCTAAAATAGCAACCCCATCTTCAAAAAACTCTCTCATTTCAACAGCAGAAGAAAAATGAGAATCATTATTCTTTTTATATTGAGTTTGATATTCGCTTATATAAGCTTCTTGAAAGTATTCTTGTATATCTATTTCCCTATCGGCAGCTGCGAAAGACTTTTCATAAGCTACATCTAAATAATGTTGCATCGCTTCGTGAATAGCTGTTCCAAATACAGTATGAATCGAAGATGTAAATCGTTTTATCTTATCTTTATATTGGAGTTTCCAACGATGTTGGCAACCTCTATAAATAGACATTTGAGAATACGATATATTCTTTTGATAAGCATAATTCACCGGTGAAGGTGGATTATTTCTTATTTCTTTTACTATACTTGGGAGTTTTTTCGCCAAACTATTTTTTCCATTTATCTCGACCTACTAAAAGACCGATTATACCATAATTAGCTACATCAATAAAAGTATCTTCCATACCTTCACCTTTAACATAATTTCTACCATTAACCATCAAATTTCTTAAACGCGATATTTTATCCGTTAATCTAATAGCTAACCCAGTTAATGAGAATTTTTTATCATCGCTATTATTAACGATATCTCCGCCTAATGATATGTTATTTAACCCATAATCCATATGTTTAGCCGCAAACATTGCATACATTTCGGCTTGGATTTGTTTGAATTCTTTAGACAACTCTGGGTATTCTTTTTCAAATACCTTAATTGTTAATTTTTCTGAAACACCTGATTTAGCATTCATAATTTCTCTATCGCTCATAACTTTTTCTATTTCTTTTGCGTTATTACCAAAATGGCCTACGTTTTCTTCTAAATATTTTGATATTGAACTACCCATTTAGTAATCCTTTAGTATTAAAATACTTATCTAGTGCTGATAATCTATCATCGGCATCAACTAACATAATAAGTGCTTCTTCAGCATTTTTATAAAAGTCTCCTGTTGAATGGTCTCCAATACCAACTGCTTTATTACCTAATAACTCAAGTGATAATATAGCTTTCGCTTTATCTGCTTGTGCAGATGTCCTTAACATATCTACTAATTTACTCATTTTAATATTTTTTTTATTTCTTTAGTTTCTAATCCCCTATTTGCTAATATACGACTTATTTCTTCAGTATCCAACAAAATTAGGTATTCATTTACCTCCCTTGATGAACATTTAAAATGATCCCTTAAATGATCTATTAATTCAGGGTTTTTCTTTTTCACTGTAGATTTAATATATTTATTCCATTTATTATTTTTAGGAATAAATTCTCTATAGATATTATAAATCATAGTTTTTTCTTGAGGTGGTATTTCTTGTGCAAGATTAACTACCTCTACATAGTCTGTATTTTGAGATACAAATCTGTGTATCATATATGAATTGAATAAATTCCAATCATCATCGGTAAATGAAGATGAAGGAGATTTTTTTGTATTAATCTCCTTTATCCAATCAAATATATTTTTCATTTATACTAATTCCTCTTTTAATTCCTCTCTTAATTCTACTGGGATTCCTTCACCTAAGATTTTCATAGTTGTTGGATCATAAAATACAGGAATAGGCATGATTGCGTCATTATCGGTTCCTGCTACAAATTTTGAAATTTTTCTTAAAATAACTCCACTCATAAAGATGCTTCCACCTTCTTCGTTAGTTATTCCTGTTGTGTTAGTTAAATCTATGTTTAACTGTGGTGATTGTGGTGCTTGATTCATAATTATTTATTATTTATTAAATTTGTTATTAAACTTATACAATTTATTTCCTTATCTAAACGGAAGTTTGCTTTATATTGATGTTCATTTATTATTATTGCTGCTGTACCTACCTTATTGGGGAGATATTCTTCAGCATTATCAAATAGATATCGAAATAAATCCTCAAAATCATCAACGTTTGAATTAGCGAGTATTTGTCTTATCTTTTTAATTTGAGGTTTAGATTGTTTTAATTCACCTACTATAGCAGACATATAGCCTGTAGATACAAGTAAAGAATCATCTATCTTTAATTGACCTTCAGTACTACTTGATTGAATAGTGTTAAGCATTTTTCTAATATCAGGATAAAACCTGTTAACAATTTTCCCAATGGCAGGGGCTTCATAACTAATGCTTTCAATATCACAAATAGTGGCTAAATGTGCTGCTACTTCTTTTTTAGTAGGTGGTACTATTTTAAATGTTTGACACCTTGATTGTAAGGGGTCTATAATTCTTTCTACATAATTACAGGTTAAAATAAACCTAGTGGTACGTGAAAATGTTTCAATTATATTACGAAGTGAAGCCTGTGCTTGAATTGTAAGAAAATCTGCTTCATCCAAAATTACCACTTTAAGTGGTTTAAAAGAAGCAACACTTGCAAAACTTGATACTTTATCTCTAATAGTTTCAATTCCCCTTTCATCAGAGGCATTAATATAAAGATGATCACAATCTAGATTTCTAACGCACAGTTTAGCAAGAGTGGTTTTACCTGTTCCCGCTGGACCATAAAATAGATAATTTTGAATATCATTATTATCCAACTGGTTAGAAATAGAGGCTTTTAGGCTCTCATTTCCAACATACGTTTCTAAAGTTGTAGGCCTATGTTTTTCGTTTAATAAACTATTTTCTTTAGTATTCACCATATATAGAGAATTTCTGTTCTTTTGGTTTTTCAATTATAACTTCTTCTGCATCTATAGCAAATAATTTACCTGCTAGTGGTGATAATTTATACTCGCCTTTAAATCCTGTTTTAGTCATATAAGCTTCTAAAGTATCAGTTAAAGTTTTATGAACTGGACCACTAGGTTCATTTGCAATTAGTCTCCATTTATCTCCAGGAGGTACCCTCCTAGCGATTAATATATCTTTTTCTATTGTTTTAGTTTCTTCCATAATATGAATATACGAAAAATAAATGGGGGAGACAAAAACTCCCCCAATTACCTTATTGTTCTTTTACAGATGCTTTTTTATAATCTGTAATTAGGTTTTTAATAGCCATTGCTGCTTTACGAGCTCGTTGTTGTGAGGCTTTTGTTGTTCCTGCATTGTTTTCTGCTAAGGTATTGAAATTTTCTTCAATCGCCTCAAATAATTCCTGTTTTGTCATTTTTATTTATTTATTAATTAATATTAATTTACATCATTCCGGCACCCATTTGGGCATTAGAATCTAACATTCTCATTTTTTCTAGTTGAGATGTTTTATCTTGAGTTAAAGTACACTCAGTTAATAATACTGTTCCTGCTACTGACGCAGCATTTTCTAGTGCTAATCTTGTTACTTTAGTTGGGTCAATAATACCTGCTTCTTTGAAGTTTTCAATTCCTTCTGTTTTAAGATTATATGATTCCCAAACATTATTATTTTTAATAATATCACGTGCTAAAATACTAGAATCTGTATTTGATATACCAGCATTAGTTAAAATTTGTTCGAATGGCATACCACAAGCATCATATACAATTTGTGCACCAATATTACCTTTAGTAATAGATTCACGTGCAACTAATAAAGCTTTTCCACCTCCAGGTACTATACCTTCTTCAATTGCTGCTTTTGTAGCATGTAAAGCATCATCTACTCTATCTTTTTTCTCTAACATTTCAGTTTCAGTACTTCCACCTACGTGTACAATAGCTACTCCACCAACAAATTTAGATAACCTGTTTTGTAGTTGTTCTTGTTCATATGGTGTCTTACTTTTTAGAATTTGTTCTTGTAATTCATCAACACGTTTTGTTATAGTATCCGCATCTCCTTTACCATCTACAATAGTTGTTTGATCTTTAGTAATGGTTGCAATTCTTGCTTCACCAAACCAATCCCAACTAAACTTATCAAGTTTCATACCCTTATCTTTACTAAATACAACACCACCAGTTAAGTTGGCAATATCTTCTAAAACAAGTTTTCTTCTGTCTCCAAAATCAGGTGCTTTTACAGCACATACATTAACTGTACCTCTCATTTTGTTTACAATTAAAGTAGCTAAAGCTTCGTTATCAATATCTTCTGCAATAACTAATAATGATTTTCCTTGTGCAGATACTGCTTGTAATATAGGTAATAATTCTTTAACTGTATTTAGTCTTTGATCTAGGATTAAAATAGCGGGGTTATCTAAAGTACAAGACATAGTATTATTGTCAGTTACAAAATAAGGTGATTTATAACCTCTATCAAACTGCATCCCTTCTACTGTTTCCAGGTAAGTATCTCCTGTTTTAGATTCTTCAATATGCACTACACCTTCTAAGCCTACTTTATCAATTGATTGAGCAATTAGTTTACCTGTTTCTGGGTCATTGTTAGCAGATATAGTTGCAATTTGTTCTAATTGATCTTCTGCTGAAATATCTTCAGATACTGATTCTCTTAGTTTAGATGTAACTTCCTTGATTGCTGATTCAATTTGTCTTTTAATTTCGACAGCGTTTTCACCATTATCAAGATGTGATAATCCTTTTTTAATCATCTCCCTTGCTAATAAGGTAGAAGTTGTTGTACCATCTCCTGCTTTTTCAGCGGTTTTAACTGCTGCTTGTTTAATTAGTAATACTCCTAATTCCTCACTAGGATCGTCTAATAAAAAAGACTTTGCAACTGTAACTCCATCTTTAGTTGATTGAGGTGCTTCTTGTGCTCCTCTAAAAATTACTACATTTCTCCCATTAGGTCCTAAAGTAGCAACAACTGCATCAGCAAGTTTATTTATACCTGATTGTAATTTTGTTCTGGCATCTTTGCCGTAATGAATTTTTGTTTCCATTTCTTAATTATTGATTAGTTGATTCTTCTACTTTTGCTAATACTTGGTTTTCTGGGCCTATGAAATACTCTACACCTTCAAATGGTAATTTAGTAAATCCTTGTGTTGGTAGGACTACTTTATCTCCAATTTTTACTTGTGGTACTAATAGTACTCCACTGATAGTATATCTACCAGGACCTACGGCAATAACTTCACCAAAGGTATTTGTATCTTTCCCCATATCAGGAACGATAATGTTACCATAGACAGTTTCTTCTACTTCTATGGGTTTAACGATAACTGCATCATAAAATGCTCTTAGCTCTTTCATCTACGTACTGTTTTAAATTTAGTGTTATTTGTTTATAATTCTCTATGTATTCACTTAATTGATTGTAATCCTTATTATTGGATTGTAATTCAGAAATTCTCATTAGAGCTGCTCCTATTGTGGGATAATAATATAAAGACTTTTCATAAGTCTTAGTTTTACCTTTAGCCCTAAAGTGGGTGGCATCTGAAGTTACATTCATTTTAATGGTGTAACTGTATTCATCCTTAGTAATAAAATAAGGTTCCAGTAAAGGATCGGTAATAGTCTTAATAGACTTTCTTTTTGTTGTCATATAACTTATTTATTTAGACGTGAATATACGAATAATATTGCGCTAGGACACGCTTTTTTGTGTATACCTTTATTTAATTTTAATTGTTTTTGCTTTTTTAGATTCCGCAATTGGAATAAATAGATGAAGCAAACCATCTTTCATTTCTGCCTCTAATTTCTCAAGTTCAAATTTAGCTGCTACTTTATAACCTAAGTTAAAAGAACGTTTAGCTAATCCCTTATAGATGTAGCCACTGTAATCAAATTCTTCTTCATTGGGTTTATCATAGATAATTTTTAAAAGATCTCCATCAATTTCTAATTGAATATCTTTTTTAGTTAGACCAGTACAGGCAACTTCAAAGTGAAGTCCTTCTTCGTCATAAAAAATATCTAGTGGATGTGGTTGTTTGTTTTCAAACGTTGTTGGTTGAAAAACGCCGTCTGCCTTAAATAGGTTACGGAATAGTAAGTCGAACGGTGTACGTTCATTGAATAATGTACTCATATCATTTAGTTTTGTGAGGCCAAAGCTCTCGGTTTATTTTATTTGAATGCAACTGCATGCCCTAGCTATACAATATTGGATTCAGTTATACATATATAAAATTATTTTTCTGTATCAAAAAAGAATACCTGTGATAATCTTGATGATGCTACATCCCACCCAAAGTAAGTAGGTGCTGCGTGTAATAAACGAGCATCCCATATAACGCATCTATTAAATACATTACCTACTTGGTCTACTTTTTCATAAGGGGTTGAATCTACAAAGGTATGTTGGTTAAACATTCCATCACTTTCACTAGCATGTCTTCCTCTGGTTTTTTTATGAGCATAAAAACAGGTTCCTGCTTCATAAGGGGCATTAGGGTTTAGATATACTGCTGCTGCCCATTGCTGACTATCACAGTGCCATACAGTATTTACTTTAGCTTCATGTGATTGGAATCTACCATTCATTTCATAGCCTTCCCATTTAGTTATTTTTGTACCTAAAGCATTTTCAAATTTCTCTTTTACTCCTTCAAAGAAAAATTGTTTTCTAGTTCTTAATCCTAGAAATCCACTATCATCGTGAAACCATTGTTTAAGAGCAAAATCTCTTAGTTCAATTGGGTTTTCATAGAAATCATCTATAACTGTAAATCTTCTTGGTGCTAATGGGTTTACTTTAAAATCATCTGTTTTAATAAAACCCCAATCATTTTTTGGGTCTGAATCTGTATTCATAATTTTTGGTTTTTAATTTAATTCGTTTCTTAATAAATAATAAGTACTTTCTATATTTTCTGAGGTGAAATGGATTTTCATCATACCATTTGGTGCTATTGATAGCTTGGCGTTATCCATATCTTTATTGTTTTTTAATATTTCACTAAATTTAAGTGCATTAAAAGGTAAGCGCATTCCTTCTTCCTTTATTTTACCTTTGATTTGGTATGATATCTTGTTACTATAATTGTCCTCAATAGCTTCGGGGCTAAACATAAAATCACATACTAAAGAACCATCTAAGTTTTCAGTTGTTTTTACAAGCACACTAGCGGCATCTAACGCCCCCTTAGCTTTTATTAAATGGGTAATATCTTCTTCATCTAATTCTAATTCAACATCAAATTCGGGGTCTGTAACCCAACTTGTTTTCCCTATTGCTAATGGATCGGCAAGTGTATAAGTTAAATTAAAATTAGCATCTTCAATATACATAACATTTTTTAATGCTCCATTACCACTTAAACTCATTAGTAAGTCTCCATTAGTAATAGATAAAAGTTTGACTAATTTATCGGTATCAAATACACCTATATCACTATCTTGTACAGGAAAAGTATTTAATACTGTTTTACATACTAACCCTTCACTTTGGGCATAAACAGTTAACGAATCATCTTTAATTCTCCATTTAACTGATTTGTGTAAGTCACCTAAATAATATTTAGATATTGTGCTTTGTAATAGGTTTTTATTTATCATAACTGTAATATACGAAATTTATTTTATATCTCAAAGAAATTAAATTGGTTTTTATAAGGGTTTAAATCTAATGACCATTGTAAATCACTAAAAAATCCTTCTAATTTGTTTAATAATATAGACTCAAATACTTTTCTACGATTAGCGTATTTATCTAAAAAATCTTGTATCTTTTCAGGTATATCATGATCTTGAAAGGCTAATGATTCTATTTTATATGGATTATCTTTTAGATAAATCCATTTTACTTTATCTGCTTGTGTTATTAAATTATGTTTTTTATCTAATGACCAAAGTTTTAGCAAGTCATTATAACGGATTGCTGCTCGTACTGGGGCAGGAGCTCCTTTGAGTATTTCAGTAAACATTTCACCTGCTCTAGCTTTAGTTCCACTATATTTTCCTAATTTTTTAACTGCTGTAGGATTACCTAGCTGTGATAATGAAATAGTACCGTCTAATATTTGTTTTTTAAATATTTTAATTTGATCTAAAATACTAGATTTTTCTTCACCCTTTAATACTTGTTGGAGTATATCATTAAAAAACTTTCCTAAAATAGGGGGAAAATTTGCCTTCATAAATTCTAAACCTTTAATATCTAAAGATTCTTTTTCTATACCTTCTTGCTTTGTAATCCATTGTGCATATCTTCTGTTTGCTCTAAAATAAGCTGAACGTATAACACATTCTGTTTTCATTTCTAGTCTATGATCTTGCACATTAAATGCTTCACGTGCTAATCTATCATAATCATCATTGATAATATCTTGGTATTTTAGTGCTACTTTTTCTAAAAGATTATCTTTTTCTTTAGCAGTAAATTCTTCAAAATTAGGGTATAAATGAAGTAATAAAGGTTCGGCATTAAAATAATTAGAATCTGTGTCCACATAGGCACAATAATTATCATCTCCTTCATCGCAAATCCACCAAGGTGTATCTTGTATATGTTTCATTTATATAATATTTTTAAAATGTTCTTTCTCCGGGTAATTTTGGGACTGTTTTTGGTCGTTCCCCTTTAGAATCAACATCATCTCTTTCGTCTAATTCTACTTTATACTTAATACCCGCAACTTTAAATTCACCCCCTTGTTTAAGCATTTTCTTAAAGAAGTTTGTTTGTGAATCACTCCAACTTTCACTCCTTAGAATAATTTCATCTTTTTGAAGGTAATTACCTCCTGATGATATGTGTTGGTTTTTTCTAATTGATTGTTTTTTCAATGCCATATTATTCTCTTTTATAATCATCTTCGATTCTAACAATATCGTCTTCACCAAAGTATGTTCCTGTTTGTACTTCTATAAATTGTACTACTCCACCTGTTTCATTCCAGGCTCTATGTTTAGCTCCTAATGGTATCCTTATTGATTGTCCTGGTCCTCTAAATACTTTCTCACCATCTAGAATAATTGTTAAATTACCTTTAACTACAGTCCAAGTTTCTTTTCTTTTATAATGGTATTGATATGATAACCTTTGACCAGGTGCTACTGTTATTCTTTTTACTTTACATTCAGGAGAATCTAATAATACTTCATACATTCCCCAAGGTCTACTTTCTATTCCCATTATATATCTAATTTTAATTCTCCACGTATAACTTTATTCATATGTCTATTGGCACATAAGGCAGATTCTTGTATAATTCTGTGTCCTGATAAAGTAATTGCTTCACTTAAAGTTTGGAAATTCATACCATATCTAAATGAAGGTAAAGCAGTAGCACCATATAAACTATTTAATAGAATTTTCATTGTATACTGCATTAAATGATTATATTCACCTAATTGTTTATCTCCAGCTTTATAAGCTTTTTTCATACGATTTTTATATACAACTCTTTCTTTAAACCATTTCTTTAAAATAGTAGATAAAACTGATTCCTTATCTGTTCTAAACATTGAACCGTTAGCTGCTATAGCTAGTTTCTGTGTTTCAATTATTTCTATTAACTTACTTACGGTAACAACTGTTCTTTGTTGCTTACTATTTTCAACTAATAGTTCTTCTTTAGGGTCTTTAGATTTTAAATCGTTAAGTCCCAATCTATTATTACGGTCATCTTCATCTACAATACGCCCTACAAATGTTTCCTTACCTATGTTTATAGACATTATTATAGAGGGATATAGCGATGTTAAATCTTCATCAAACATATACTTATACAATCCTGCTTTGGGGCAAAAAAGGTATCCTCCAGCATAACTATCTTTCTTTTGTGGGTTTTGCTCTTTAGGTGGTGGGACTATATCTTGGTCTAATAAATAAGCTGAAATTGCTCCATCTTGGGTTTTACTATTAGCATATACTTCACTGTAATTGTGTTTACCCTTATGTGCTAAATTCTTTGTTAATGCAATATATTGAAGTTTTTCATCTAATTTTTGTAATATTTCAACATCACGAAAGTTATACTCAATAAATTTATTTATATCATTTGAAAAAAGTTGATCTAAATTTCCTTCATATTCAACCTTTCCTAAATTAGCATATTTTAAACCAACAGCATCTAGTTTCCAACTAGGTTCATCTTTCCAATGGTATTTTTTGTGTAAACGAATATAATCTAAAGATTCAACTCCTACTATATCAACATATTGATTTTGTTTAAAAAAGTATTGGTTATTTTTCTTAGCATTTACTTTATTAATAGGTGAAAGATAACTAGCATAATCCTTTCCTATTACATTACACATTCTGTAATATAAATAAGGAATATCAAAATAATCACTGTTATAACCTATTAAAATATCTGGGTTTATTTCTCTAAAGTTTTCTATAAATTTTAATAGTAAATCTCTTTCAGTTCTTATAGGTATAACTTCTTTACCATCAATTTTCTTATAAGATAATTCATTTTTTCTATCTAAAATTAAAATAACCCATTTATCAGGTGTTTTATCCCAATAAGCGATAGAAGTAATAGGCATGGGTGCACTTTCAATGTATTCTTCAGTAAGTGCTCCTCCTATTTCACACTCAATATCAAAAAATAATTCTCTATGTCCCGTTGAAGGAGCATCATTTGTTCCATATTTTTCAATTAAAAATTTTTGATAAGGAGGGATATCATGAAAGTGTAAGTTTGAATCTGTTTTATACCATTGATGTGTTTTAAGTAAATATTCACCATTTATTCCCCTATGGGTTGCTTTATCTTCTCTACATTCTTTATAGGCATAATTAGTCCACTCAATCTCATCATATCCACCTTCATCCCATAAATGGATTTTAAATTTATTATTTTTTAACCTAGTGGAATAGCACTTTTTATACATTATATAACTTTTATTTAACTAAATATACGAAAGCTCCCTACGGGAGCCTACGTTTTTTATATTATTGTTTCAACATCATGAAACTTTCCTAATTCATCATCACTGAAAAATTGGTGTAAATCGGGTCTGTAGTAATTGATTGATTTCATTACTTTACGGTCACGTGTTCTATATACTACGAATCGGTCTTCGACCTGTTCAAAGTGACATGGCTCAGCTTGTTCTTTAGAGCGGAGGGTGACAGTCTCCATGGCTTCTTCTTTAGTGCTACAAGACTTCGACATATTGCTTCCCTGTACTTCTTGATACGCGGGCCATATCTTACCTTTAAGACCGTGTAACATAGTACCGTTCCCAAGGGAAACATAAGCAATATCACACAAAGCATCCAAAACTTCCACGATGTCTCCGTTTTCGCAAGCCTGTCTATATTCTTCCAATTCTTCAAGTACAAAGTCGTATACGAATTCCCACTCCTTTTTTTCTGGTATTGTTGGTTCATAATTATTTGGTTTTCCAAAAGTAGAATTAAATATCTCTACTTCATTTACAAAGGGCACACTAGGTGGTGCTTCAATACCACCATTTGCCTCATCAAATATTGTTAATTGTTTTCCCATTAGTTTATAACGTCTAAAAATTTAGTTTTCTTTACTTCTACAACTCGAAAATTAGACATACCTTCATTATGTTTGTACATCTTAGCTTCTGCGTCTGTTGCTGATACTGCTACTACTAAATATAATTCAGTTGTTTTTTGTATTCTACCTCTTTCATTCTCAAATTCATTTTGAGTTTTAATTTGCCAATATTCCATATTTATTTATTTTGATTTATAATATTCATCACATTTATCTCTATATTCCTTAGCTCCAGGTTTTAAATAATCTTGAATGGGTTTGGAATCTTTAGTTTCCCAAGGGTATATAACCCATTCATCCCCTTCATGTATATTAGCCCACATACTAGGTTGGAAACTGGATGTATGGGGTTTATAATGTAATACTGCAGTCCAAACACCTGGGGCTTTTTCTAATGTAACTCCTGAATCACATATGTCATCGATTACTAATGTATTTGGACCTACTGCATTTACATAAGGTAAACCTAATTTATGTGATATTAATACTGCTGGGATTAATCCACCTCTTGGAATACCATGAACTGAATCTATATTAGGTTGGTCATGTCGGATTTTATTGATTAATATATCAACTAAAATGTTTATATCATCCCAACATAGATATATTTTATTGTCTGCTTTTAATGCCATAATTTATATGTTATGTCCTCCGTTATTAATTTTTAAACTATCAAAAAACTCTTTACGAGATAAATTATCGTTTTCTCTAAATACCCCTGATGCCTTAGTAGTAACCATTGCTGCACCTTGATGTTTAACTCCTCTACAGCTAACACAATTGTGTGTTCCAACTATAGTAACAATAACACCTTTATTCCCATCTGTAATTTTATCTACAGCATTATGGATAGCTGATGTTAATTGTTCTTGTATTGCTCCTCTACGACCAAATAATTCTACAATTCTATTTAATTTAGATAATCCAATTACTTGACCACCTTCTCCTGCAATGTAACCAATATGAACAACACCTCCAATTGTTTGATGGTGGTGAGAACACATTGAAGTTAACGGTATATTACGTTCAATAACAATACCATCATAACCATCACTTGGGAATGATGTAATTGGAGACATTGCTGTGTAACGACCAGCCCATAAATCATTTACATATGCTTTAGCTACACGACGGGGTGTTTCCATTGAATTGGGATCATCTCTCCAATCACATTTTAATGCATCTAAAAATTGACCATAAGCTGTTTCAGCTTTATCAATCATTTTTAACTTTTCTTCATCATTGAAGGGAAATCCTTCAGCAACTCCATTTGCATAACCTACTTTTACTACTTCTAATTCTTCGTGAACTTTTCTACGTTTGTTCTCCATTTATATAACTTTTTAATTTATCTACTAATACTAATACTTCATCTGGTTCCATTGTTATGGCACAACAGACATTGATATTCTCTTCTATTTCCTCTAATATACGAAGGGCTTCTTGCTTATCCACTATACTTCTCGCTGGTCCTCAAAAGCAATAATATGTGGTCTCCAAGTCATTCTATAACCATTATCTCTAACCCAATCAAATACTAGTGGGTAAGATTTAAATAACCCTTCTCTTGAATCTCCAGCAGGCATAAACCATACTTTATCTTGAGGTACATCTAACATTCGAATAAAATCTATTATTTCACCCAATGCTAATTGATCTTTACCATCCCATACGGGTTTTATATGGTAATCAGAATGATATTCTATAGATTTTACAATTGCTTCTCCATTAAGTCTAAACTTATTATGGCGTTTTACCATTCTTTCGTCCGTGATTCCACCTTGAGGGGTTTCAACACCGACCACAGGGACTGAATTAGAGAATTTAGGAGAAATCGATAATAAATTAATCGGATAATCAGTGGGAAGAAAATGCGAGCCTTCAGTCTCGATAGTGATAAATATATCTTTTTCATGTGCAAAGTGTGTTAATTCGTTTACTAAAGCAGGATGCATAGTAGGAGATCCTCCTGTTAACATCATCTCTTTGATATGGGGGTTGTCCTCATATGCTTTAATAATATCATTAAAATTAAAATGTCCTTTTTCTGGATGGATGCTAGTATACCAAGAATCACACCAACCACCTTCACCGAAATAACATCTGTGAGTACATCCTGTTGTTCTAATTACTACTGTTGGGTATCCTGCTCTTGATCCTTCTGATTGTACTGCAGTGTAGATTTCTACAATCGGGAGGTTTTTATCGTAATCCTCAATACGCTTTAATTGCTTGTGTTCCATATAATTTTTTTAAGTGGTTTTTTATTCACT
>Ga0222717_10000812_pt1 | contig 26402 bp, 20 predicted proteins | sample C33_18DmetaG_FD_165053 | JGI IMG/M metagenome (GOLD analysis project Ga0222717, IMG submission 165053) | Estuarine water microbial communities from San Francisco Bay, California, United States - C33_18D | ecosystem: Environmental > Aquatic > Marine > Unclassified | place: USA: California... | reverse complement strand
GTATGAAGGTAGGGAAATGTATCAATATCCTGCTGGAGTTGGTATTGCTGATTATGTTGTATTGCCCCATAGAAAAAAAGAGCCGCGTTTTTTTGGAGCGGTTAATTACAATGGTCCCGAAGCATCGAATCAATTGGATATTGGGTTATTGGTTCGTTTAGAGGAACTAAATTTTGACCTAGATAACCCTACGATTATTGGACCATGGGCTATTTTGAAAAAGAAAAATAAATAAGTTTAAACAACCATAGAGCTTAGACTTTCTTTGGTGTTATTGTGAATGTACCTAATTTAATTTTTTTTCCATTGTCTAGTTCAACCTCTAATTCAAGAGTATAGTGACAAGCAAAAACAATTTTAAATATTTCTTAAGCTACCAAGTATTTAATACAGTCTTTGGAGTCCACATTCACTGATAAATATTTGCTTGCATGCACAACGGTTAAATTTTCAAGTTCGTAAGAACCTAGTTTAATACTTTTAATGCTTTTTAAAACCTAGATGTATTGATTTAAATATAAATGATAGGCCGATAGAATGAAACTAAATGATGCCAAAGCAAAATAGATGGATTTAATTATTTCTATTAATGTTGATTTCATAAATATCTAAGCTGTGGATAAAACAATCATTTTTGCCTTCATTTGTAATTGAAATATGGGCATCTGTAATATCTGGCATCATTTGGCTAGCTTCAAGATTAATATTTATAGTTTCATCAGTCAATTCTTTTTTTGAACTGGCGACATCTATCATAGGTTGTCCTCCGCTATAGGTTGCGTTCCAACCATTTTTAGTTAGCCATACAACTTGTAATTTCACATGGGTCTTTTTTTTATTAATTTGTCCTATTTGGCTCATTAATTTAAGAGAAGTATCTGAAGTCATGTTATTAGTTTTTTTCATCATGAAAATAGATGCACCTGGGTGTAAGATTAAGCCTTTTGATGAAGAGGTTGTCTTTCCTGCTGCGATATTCCAGGGTTTAGGTAAAGCGTTAAATTCAATTTTTCCTATATGCTTGGTATTGTATAAAGGCTTTGAAAAATTGTCTTTAATTGCAAAAACTAAAACGGTATCATAAATACCAATTACTTCAATTTTATCAGCATTTGATTTGAGAAACGAAGGTATGTCAATTTTAATAAAACTATTTGGGTTGAATACACAAAACTTTACTTTCCATTCATCCATTACAATTTTTAATTTTGAAAAATCCTCTTGAAACCCTGTTATTCGTGAATATTGGTATTTACCTAGATAATCACCTAACATTTTGCCTGGGTTTTTATATGAAAATTTAGAGCCTTCTAACCCAATTTGAAAAACATTTTCATCTATGGAAGTGAATTTTTCAAGTTGTTTTATTGCTCTATATCCAATAACTCTTCCTGTAAGAAAACGATTTTTTTCTGCTTTGGTAATGACTACATTTGAATTTTCTTGCAAAGAGTTTGGGTAGTGGTATAGAAAAAAAAGTATGGCAGTAACACATTGTAAAAAAAGTAAATACGGGTATTTAGAAAAAAGTTTTTTCGCTCCATGGCTATAGGCTATGGCCATGACGGGTATGAACATCAGTATGTATCTCATTTCTTGAGCTTTGAAAAACCAAAAACCAAAAAATACAAGAAAGTATAGTGTAAGCCATAATGGTTTTTTGATAAAACCAAAAAATACTATTCCAATTCCTGTACACAAAAATGCACCTATTGATAATGGACCTCCACCATGAAATGCTTCGGCTTTAAATAATAATCTTTGAGGTAGTGCTAAAAAATCATACAAGCTTGTCCCACAACCTGTGTCGCTTAGGATTTTACTTAACACTTTCATTTCTTCTATCGATAGTACTTCTGGTGAATTACCAAATACACTTGCTAATAGAGGAAAAAACGGGTTACCTAAAAGGTCCCATAGTCTTATTAACACTGGTGAGGTAATGACTAGAGACATAAATGCAAGAAAAAAGCAGTTTAGCAAAAGCCCAGTAAAGTTTTTATTTTTAAGCTGAATGTAAATAATAGGAATTAAAATCCATGCTATTGGTAATAAAACAACATATGACCGAACATGAGCCAAATAAAGGTATCCAAAAAATATACCTAGCAGAAAGAAATATTTTAATAATTTATTATGTTTAAACCGATTTTTGTGTATGGATGTAGCAAAAGAGATTATCGATAAAATTAAAGCTAACCCAGGAATTCCTTGATAACATAACCCAGACATGAATGCTACTAATGGTGTGGTTAGTATGATGAAAGATGCTAAATATGCGTATGACCTATTTCTAATACCAGTGCTTAAACATAAACTGTATGAAATTAAACACGTAGCAATAAGGCAAAATGCTTCATATATTTTAGGCCCCATTTCACCAAAAAGAATATAGACAGGAGTAAAATGGCATTGCAACATTGGGGTCACACAGGATATTCGAATAGCAGGAAGATAGGAAATAAATCCATCGACAGCATATGATTTTGGTGCGGCCATATGAATCATCATAGCATCGTAATGCCATACTGGAGTTGTTACACGATTAATGCCCGTATAGACAAGGATCATAGCTAAGGTTAAAAATGCTGAAAACCATAAAGAGTTCATTTTAAATTTAAGTGATGGCGGTTGGAACAAGCCTTTCATAAAGTTCTTAAATTCATTGCGTGAGAGTATTAACATGAAAACAAGAGCAGCTAAGCGTACTAATTCCGTACGAAAACCTAAAATGCCAAAAATGTAAACTAACCAACCCGCGAAATAACTCCCGCCGATCCAAGAAATGACGAGTGTTTGTATTTTAGTCATTCTTATTTTTAAAGTTTTTAAAACCCAAACACCAAAGCAAATATCAATAACAGCAAAGCTTAGAGAGCCTAGCAAAATAAATAAAAATGAGATATGGCCTGAGAGTCCTCTTGTACCCATTATTAAAAAGCTGACCGTTGGGATGCAGAGTAAATAAAAAGTCCAATTAATACATTTTAAGTTTAATAATTTGCAATTAGCCTTAAACCATTTTTCCCAGCTGATGTGGATTATTAGAAATGTAAGAAAAACATAAATAAAATTTTTAAAAGGTTTGGTATCGAACTCTGGTTTTAAAATTGTGGGATAAATACAAAAAAATAGAACAAATAAAACAGATACACAAGTGATGACAGATTTCTCTATAAAATTTCTATTGAGTGAGCTTAAACTATCCATATCTATAGTTCTTTAATTTAAATTTATTTAAAAATGAAAGACTATACTTAAGGAGTTAAGCATTATTTCAAGAAAATTGTTATTAGTAGAAATGATTTTCGAGATAATTATTTGTCATATATAAAAAGAATTGATTTGATCATAAATATTAGTGATTTAATTCATAATTTCAGAACTTTCTTTACTTTGATAAAAAGAATCAATCAATAAAATATTTTACATGAATACGAATGAAGAATTACCACCTGCAATGATCCTTTGTGGAGGTATGGGGACCCGCTTGAGAGATGTATCGGAGTTGATTCCAAAACCAATGGTTCCTGTTGGCCCTCATCCGATTGTTTGGCATATTATGAAAACTTATGCTGCATTTGGAGTTAAAAGATTTATTCTTTGTTTGGGCTATAAACGCGAAGCCTTTATTGACTATTTTTTAAATTATCATGCAAGAGCAACTGATATAACTATTAATTTAGGTGATAAGGGAAATGTTAAATATCATGGGGGGCATGGAGAAGAGGATTGGGAGGTAACATTAGCTGATACCGGTGATAATACAATGACCGGCGGCAGAGTCGAAAGAGCTTCAAAATATCTAAAAAAAAATGATGAGCGTTTCTTTTTGACTTATGGTGATGGAGTAGCAAATATAGATATAGATGCATTATTGAAAACCCATAGAGATGGTAAGAAGTTGATCACTGTTTCAGCTGTTCATCCTGCGAGTCGTTTTGGTGAAATGATCATAGATAATGATAAAGTTAATTCTTTCCATGAAAAACCTCAAGTGGACAAGGGCTTTATCAATGGTGGGTATATGGTGGTTGAGCGAACTTTTCTGAAAAGGTTCATGACGAATGACCCAAGTATAACTTTTGAACAAGAGCCCATGCAAAATGCAACTAAAGAAAATGAAATGTCGGCCTACATTCATGAAGGTTTCTGGCAATGCATGGATACAATGCGAGAATATGAATTGTTAAATGAATTGTGGTCTTCAGATAAAGCACCTTGGACTGAATCTTGGTAATGTTTGATAATTTTTTTAAATCAAAACGCATATTAATCACTGGTCACACAGGTTTTAAAGGTTCATGGTTATGTGAGTGGCTTTTAAGCATGGAAGCTGATTTATGTGGCTGTGCTCTTGAACCCAATACAAAGCCTGCAATTTTTGATATCTTAAAGCTTAAAAACCGAATGCAGCATCATGTGTTAAATATATGCGATTTAGATGCTGTAAATAAGCTCGTAGAGAACTTTCAACCTGAGATTATTATTCATATGGCAGCTCAACCACTCGTGAGGTTAAGCTATGAAGATCCAATCAATACATTGAATAGTAACATTATGGGTACTGCAAATATTTTAGAAGCAATAAGAACCAATTCTGGCGTTAAAGCTTGCGTCGTAGTAACTTCGGATAAATGTTATGAAAACCAAGAATGGGTTTGGGGTTATCGTGAAAACGAACCGATGGGAGGGCATGATACTTATTCTGCATCAAAAGGTGCGGCAGAATTAGTTACTGCAAGTTATAGGAATTCTTTTTTCCATAAGGAAAACGCTTGCAAAATTGCGACTGCTAGAGCTGGTAATGTTATTGGAGGCGGTGATTGGTCAGCAGATAGAATTGTAGTCGATTTTGTTAGAAGTATGGAAAGAGGAGAGACTCTTTATTTAAGAAACCCAAATGCAGTAAGGCCCTGGCAACATGTATTAGAGCCACTGTCAGGTTATTTAACGATAGCAAAAGAATTGTTTAATGCAAATGATCAAAGTTATAGCTCTGCTTGGAATTTTGGTCCGAGTGAAGAATCAGTCACCACTGTTCAAGAATTGGCAAATTTATTAGTTGCTTCATGGGGAAGTGGAGAAGTAAAAGTTGATAGCTCTAGTGAACAGCCACATGAAGCTGGACTATTAAAACTTGATTGCAGTAAATCAAAATTTTATTTAAAGTGGTCAGGAAAATGGAGCGTTAAAAAAGCTGTACAAAAAACAGTTGAATGGCATCAAGATTTTGAAAAAGACCAAAATAAAATGCAGGAAATTACTTTATCTCAAATCCAAGAATATACAAAAAAGTAAATATAACTCCTTTGGTAATTAGAATAGATTATAATTCGGAGAATGAATACAATGATAGAAAATTTATGGAATTTTCACGATAAGAGGAAATAAACAGTATGAATAAATCTGAAATAATAACAGGTAATATATATAACTCGAAGCCTTCGAATAATGAAAATGAATATGTTTTAGTAATAGGGCAAAGGGATAATAGTGAGGATATCACGGTGCTCACTCTACAAGAGAAAAAGGTCGATGGAATAGCGTTGCCAAAAAAATTATTACCCTTTGAAGCATGTGTTATGCCGTGTGAATCTACTGTTATTTCAAAGAATAAATTGGGTGACTATTATACATCCCTTCATAATGACGTATTTGAAAAAATACTCTATTCAAGGATTGAGTCTGATACAAAGAGTTTGATTCAAAATCGATTTTCTGAAACAAGTTTTATTCCAAATGAAAGTGTCATTCCCTATGCTGGTCGTGTTTACGACGAGAATGAAGTTGTTGCCGGTGTCACGAGTATGTTAGATTTTTGGTTGACATTAGGGGCAGAAGGAGCTGCTTTTGAAAAAGAGTTAGCCAATTTTCTTGGAGTACGATCCTCCCTCCTTGTAAATAGTGGGTCTTCAGCAAATTTAATTGCGATGACGACGCTCACTTCACATAGATTGGGTGATAGAAGATTGAAACGAGGTGATGAAGTTATTACTGTTGCTTCTGGTTTTCCTACAACTGTGGCCCCAATTATACAAAATGGTGGTATTCCCGTGTTCTGTGATGTTGACCCATTAACGGCAAATATAAAAGTTGAGCAATTAGAAGATGCTTATGTGGAAGGTAAAACAAAAGCAGTCATGCTTGCTCATGCTTTGGGAAACCCATTTGATATTTCTGAAGTCAAACGCTTTTGTGACGAAAAAGGTTTGTGGTTGATTGAAGATAACTGTGATGCGTTGGGGAGTATATACGATGATAAACCCACGGGTGCTTTTGGTGATATATCAACTCAAAGTTTTTATCCTCCTCACCATATAACAATGGGAGAGGGTGGTTCTGTAAACATCACTAAAGAAGCGATATTAAAGCTAGTAGCAGAATCTTTTCGAGATTGGGGGCGAGATTGTTGGTGCCCTTCTGGTAAAGATAATACGTGTAAGAAAAGGTTCGATCAAAAACTTGGTGATTTGCCTCAAGGTTATGACCATAAATATGTGTACAGTCATATGGGATATAACCTGAAGCCATTAGATGTACAAGCAGCGATAGGTAGGGAACAACTAAAAAAATTTCCAGGATTTGTAACTTCTAGAATTAATAATTGGAATTATTTAAGAAGAGAACTCGCTGATATGAACGATGATTTTGATTTCATGAAACCAACGCATGCTAAAGAATGGGGAGTAGATGGGTTTAGTTGGGATGAAGGGATGCCTGAGGTTCAACCAAGTTGGTTTGCATTCATGATTTTAGTTAAAGAAAAAGGAAAGTATACTAGAACCGAATTAGCTAGAAAGCTAGATCAAGCTAAAATAGGAAATAGAATGTTTTTTGGTGGCAACATGATTAAACAACCTGTATTTGTGACATTAAAAGAAATGGCTAAAGAAGAAGGAAGAGAAGTGCCATTCCGTATTATAGGAGACTTAAGTGGTGCAGATAGAGTTATGAATGAAAGCCTATTTGTGGGAACTTACCCTGGATTGAGTGAAGATCAGTTAGAGCATATTGTGAGTGTGATTAAAAATTAATTTTTTTATGAAAAAAATTGCGATTACTGGAGCTAGCGGATATTTAGGTTCAGCACTTTGTAGAAAATTACTTAAAGAAAATTACTCAATACTAGAAATTGCTCATTGTGGTAGTCATGTTGAAATTAAGAATGAATGTGTTATTCGTATTGGTCAAGATAATCAAGCCGATCTGCTGACTGAATTAAAAAAATGTTCTATTCTATTGCATGCAGGAACATGTTATGGCAGAAATGGTGAATCAGTTGATCAATTGATCAAATACAATACACAACTCCCTCAAAATTTATTAAATAAAGCTTTATCAGTAGATATAGGTTGTTTTATCAATATAGGAAGTTGTTTACCTAGTGATTTAACTCCGTATTCACTTTCTAAAAAACATTTTTGGGACTGGGCAGCATTGTTGTGTAAAGATAAATCGATTAAGTCTATCAATATTAAATTAGAACATTTTTACGGGGAAGGTGGCAGTGAAAATAATTTTATTACAAGAATTATCAGGGAGTGCCTAAGTGAAAATACCAAAATTAATTTAACGGATGGATTACAAAAAAGAGACTTTATACACATCGATGATGTGGTTGAAGCCATCATGTTAATTGTGAAGAAAGAAAAAGAGTTTTTCCCTTGTTCAAGTGAATTTGAAGTGGGTACTGGTAAAACAAATACGGTAAGAAGTGTTGTTGAGAAAATTGCTAATAAATGCGATGCTATTGAGAAGTTAAAATTTGGTGTGATTCCTCGAAGAAAGAATGAGCCAGATGAAATCAGTGTTGATATATCTGGTCTAACCGAATTGGGATGGCAATCTAAAATACATTTAGAAGAGGGTCTTTCACGTACAATTCAGAAGGAACAATCGTTAAATAAAATGATTGTTTAAATCACCTTGCTTTGTGTGGAACCCATTCTTCCTGCCATTTATCTTCAAAACGTTTTTTATTCTCAGCAAAGATTTTTTGATATTTTTCATCGTTTAGTTTTTTGAAACTGACGCTGCCAAAATGATGTATAAAAACATCTTCTGCACAAATATTTTTATAGCCACCTTTTCTTACAGAGGTTGCATAATCATCATCTTCGAACATACCAACTTTATACCGTTCGTCGAGAACGCCTACCTTCTCAATTACTTCACGTTTAATAGCAACACAAAACATAGCGAGTGTTCTAAGTTCCATTGTTTCATTTAAGTGTGCATGGGTGTACTCTCTGGCAAAAGTATCAATGTCTTTTGGGTCAGTGTAATCAACTTCAATTTTTGCTTCATTGCCAGTCCAATTGGTGACGGGTCCAACCATACCCACTTTGTCATCAGCGAGGTGTTTCACAAAACCAAAAAGCCATCCTTTAGTAACGATAGTATCATTGTTAAGTAAAACGACTACATCGCCATCAACTTCTTTAATGCCTTGGTTGTTGCCACCTGCAAAACCTAGGTTGTCATTATTTAAAATGATTCTAATTTTATCACTGTTTTTTTCGATTTCTTTTAAATATTGAGGTGTCTCATCAGCTGAAGCATTATCAACAATAAGGATCTCATAATTTGGCCAACATGTTTTTGCTAGAACGCTATCAATACAATATTTAGTGTACTCTAAACTATTGTAAGTTATTATGACAATGCTTACTTTAGGAAGAGAAGTCTTTAAAGAATTTGTTAAGACTTTGAATTGATTCATCCAATCTTGATTTTTTGCTATTTCTTTTCTTTGTTTGCTGAGTTCTGGATTGTTTTCTTTTAAAGCAACAGAGAGGTTTGTTAAAAAGTCCTCATGATTTTCTGAAATATAACAAGTTTGATTGTATGGTTTAAATTCATCTAAATCCGTACAAACGACAGGTTTACCTGTTGAGAAATATTCAAATAATTTACCTGTGTTCATTGCTTGAGATTGCTGAGCTTTTTGAAAGGGAAAAATGAATACATCGATATCTTTAAGATAGGCGGGAAGTTCACTATAACATATTTCTCCAATTAAATGAATGTTTTGAATATTAGAAAATTCTTCAGATTCAAATTCAATGGTCCCACCTATTAAAAAAATATGAGATTCTGAAAATTGTTTTGAAATTTTAATTAGTAAGTCTTTATCAATTTGCTGATTCATATTTCCTATGAACCCAATGTGAGTGCCATTGTATTGACTTATCGGAGAACTACTTTTAGGATTGCGTAAAAATTCAAAATCATTTCCACTTGTGACGAGTAAAGATTGAATACCGTTTGATTGTAATTGGTCATAAAAAAGTTTTGATGATGTTATGTTTACATCAGAAATTCCGGTTAATGCTAAGTGGTTTGGATCAAGTATTGTTTTCGTATGAATTGAATTAAATTGTTGGTTATTGATATCGTAAATGATCTTCATTCCGTATTTTTCACTTAATTCTTTTACAATAGAATACCATTTAAGGTCATTAACATAAATGACTGCTTCAAAAATTTTATATTGTTCAAAAACCTCATAAATATGTTCACTATTTATTGAGTTTGAATTTTGGCTTAGCGGTAATGATATATTATAAATAGAGTTTTTCTTTTTGACAATTTCTGCGCGATTGATGTTCTTGAATATTGGGTTAAAATAAAAGACACGATGCTTATTTTTAGAAAAGTTTAATGAGATTTGTTGAGGCCTTTGAGTTCGAATATTCCAAGGGTTATCAGTAAAACAAAGGACATCGTAATTTGAATTAAACAAATGATCATTTTGTTGGTTATCGATTGTATTGTTTATTTCAGGTTCATTGAGTATTTTATTGGTTGTTTTTTCTAGTAAATTGATTGTAAGCTTTTTTAAGGATTGCTTAAGGTGTTTATTTTTAATTGCTTTAAAGAAGTGGTAAGGGATTTTTACAAAATTATTGTTCTTTTTAAGAGTATCAAATTTTTGCGTAAACTTCCAAAAACTACTTTGACTTATTTCAAGAAATTTCTCGTCAGATTCCTGAATTTTTTTTTCTAGATCAGAAATATGTAGTTTTTGAATCTCAATTTTATTTTTGAGTTCAAGTAATAGATTAGGGTCGGAATTTTCGTTTTGATGATTTGTGTCCATTTGTTTTAATTTGGATTGCTTTTAATCAAATAGGCAGTTGATAAATTTCCGCATATAATCAATAAAATTGTTTTTTATCAAGGTTTCGAGCAATATTCATGGCCTATGATGTCTCTAACTTTGAAGATTGAGATAAACGACATATTAATTTGATAATCTAGAAAAATAAAGAATTATATTATAAAGCCTATATGGAAAATAATGTAAAAAAAGATTTAATTTCGATCATTATCCCGGTATGTAATGAAGAAGGCACTCTTGAGGAGTTGCACCAAAGGGTAAATAATGTCATCCAATCTCTTTCTAATTATGATTTTGAAATTATTTTTATTAATAATGCGAGTGAAGACCAATCAGAAGTAATATGCCGACGCATTTGTGAGAATGATAATAATTGGAAATATATTCAATTTAGTAGAAACTTTGGTATAGAGGCTTCTTTTTTTGCTGGTGCATATTATGCAAAAGGAGATGCTTTAATCTATTTGTTTAGTGACCTGCAAGACCCTCCAGAAGCGATACCTAGAATCATTGAAAAATGGAAAGAAGGAAATGAAGTGGTGTATGGTGTTCTAAAGAAAAGAGAAGATCAAACTCTAACAAAAAGTATTGGTGCTTTTTTTGCTTACCGTTTAATATATTTTCTATGTGATATAAAAATACCTATCAACGCAACTGATTATCGATTACTATCGAGAAAAGTCATCAATGCGATGATTAATTGTAAAGAAAGAAATAGGTATATGCGAGGGATAACGCATTGGATAGGTTATAAACAAAATAGTTTTGAATTTGAAAGAGCACCAAGAAAATCAGGTGTTTCAAATGCTGGAGTGATGTGGTGTATAAAATATGCTCTTTCAGTTATCTTCTCATTTTCAATTAAGCCAATTAGGATATCAGGTATAGTTGGTATCTTCACTATGATTTTAAGTTTTCTTGGAGCAGTGGGATATACGATTCTTACTGTTCTGACTAGAACAGGTGTTTGGGATATACCAGCTCCTCCAACGGGTATTACTACAATTGTTTTATTGATTTTTTTCTTTGGTGGTATCCAGTGTTTATTTCTGGGTATTTTAGGAGAGTATATTACCCAAATACACTCTGAGGCCAAATTTAGACCTGTTTGGGTATTAGCAGATGCGATAGGCTTCGAAGATACTGTTTTTCAAGTTAATAAGATGGATCACAGAAGAGATGATTATTGAAATATATAGTCGCGAACAATGTGAAGAATTTGGTATAAAAAAATACTAATTCATAAAATAATACCTATATTCAATGAATAATCTGAATCAATTTAGTTTGAAATTTAGTTTTTTTAAAAAAGCTGTAAAGATGTATATTGCGAACCATTTGATAGCGCATATTCCATCTTTTAGAATACGTCATTGGTATTACCGCAATATATTAAAGTATTCACTAGGGCATGATAGTAGTATTCATATGAACACTTTCATTACAGGAGATTATTTGGAGATAGGTGACAATGTTGTTATTAACAGAAAATGTTTTATTGATGGTCGTTTTGGAGTAAAATTTAATAACAATATAAGCATTTCTTCAGAAGTGAGTATTTTGTCTATGGATCATGACCCTAATCACCCACAATTTGCAACCAGACAATCAAAAGTGGTTATTGAAGATAATGTATGGGTTGGTATAAGAGCTATTATATTACCAGGAGTAACTCTTGGTGAGGGGTGTGTCGTAGCGGCAAATTCAGTGGTGACTAAAGATGTTGAACCATATAAAATCGTTGCAGGAATTCCAGCTAAAATAATAAAAGATCGCAATAGAGAAATTAACTATAAGTGTAAGTATTTCCCTTGGTTCGATACCGACGTTCAAAGGTCATTGGATTATTAAACAAAATAATGATAAATATTCTTAAAAAACCTTTAAGATTGCTTAGAAGGCAATTATTTTTAATAAGACAAAACGAGAAATTGTTAGGGTTAAAAACTAAAGTAGCGACTCAATATAATGAAATAGATTTTAATACCGAAGAGACTGAGCTGTTTGATGAAATAATAAAAAAATTAAAAATTGAATATTCTGCACATGAACTTCTAATGCATATAAAAGAAAGAATGAGTTATGCAGAACTAAGTGAATTAAAAAACCTTTTAAATTTCTTAAATCAAAATAAAAATAGAGAGCATTCTAAAGTTGGTGTAGAAACAATTGTTCCTCAAAGAGCTTTGGCTCAGTACCCTGAAAAATTAAAAATTTTATATATTACAGCACAATTCCCAAACCCAATTCATGGCGGTGGGTGCAGAGTTTTTGAATTAATTAAACAAAAAGGATTAAAGCATGATATATATTTATACACCACATATGTAGATGGAGATGCTGAAGCGTATAAAGCGATTTTACCTTATTGTAAAAAAATCAAAAAAGTTGATCCTTTTTGTTTTGATAACACCACGGAAGATATTTACAAATTTATTGATGAAAAACAGGCTGACGTAGTCCATTATGAGTGGTATGGATCCATTGTTAATTATGAAAAATCACTAGGTAAGCAGCATGTGTTTACATATATGGAAAATGTTAGTTTACGATTGTTGATAGATTTAAATAGGAAAACTAAGTGTGATGATAGTTGGTTTAGTATTCTAATAGAGCTTTTCAAAATGTTGAAAATTGAGCTCATGGACCCAAATCAAATGGATGCTCAAATCGTCGTAACAAAAGCTGATGGCGAATTTTTGAAATTATTTTTTCCCTATAAAGACTACTATGTTGTGAATTGTGGCGTAGATTTTTCAGATTTTTGTTTACCCGAAATCGAGCCAGAAAAAAAATCAATAATGTTTGTAGGGCATTATTTACATTATCCAAATGAGGATGCAGTAGAATTTTTTATGCATAAAATTTTTCCTGATGTATTAAAAGAAATTCCTGATGTTAAAGTATATTTTGTTGGTGCTGAACCCACAGAGAAAGTATTGTCTTACCACGATAATAAAAATATCGTTGTCACAGGTACTGTAGACGATGTTAGACCTTATATGCAAAAAGCACTCGTGTGTATGGCTCCACTGATATCTGGTGCTGGGATAAGAACAAAAGTTATTCAGTACGCTGCCCTTAAACGCGTGTGTGTAGCAACAACGATAGCACAAGAGGGTTTGTCATTTGTGGATGGTGAGAACATTTTTATTACTGATGAAGCAAATGTGTTTTCACAGAGGTTGATAACCTTGTTGAAAGACCCTGCGCTTGCACAAAAAATGGCAAAACATGCTTTTGAATTGGCCAAAGAGAATTATGATTATCCTCAGTTAACCTTAGCCTTATATGAGGTTTATGCTAGATTAGGTTCCTCTGAAATAACCTCAAATAGACTATAGGTGTAGTAGTATCATGAGGGTGTTCATAACAGGTGGAAATGGTTTTTTAGGTTTAGCACTGATTAAGCAATTAAAAGAAGTGAACTGTGAAGTCCTTGCTTCTGCTAGTGATTCAGAAAAAGCTTATGGACTGTCTCAATATTGTGATAATTCCTATGTAATAAGTTTGGGTAAAGAATGTCCAGAGGAATGTTTTAATGGTGTTGATGTTGTTGTTCATTTAGCACATAGTCTACAGAAAAATTCTTATGATATAAATCTTAATGGAACCATAAATATCGTTGAATCGGCAGAGCTTTGTGGAGTAAAGCGCCAAATATTATGCTCTTCTTATTCAGCTTATGCTGAAGCAGTGAGCGAATATGGGAAAACTAAATATGCATTAGAGGGTTATTTTAAAAACAAAAAACTTGAGATCGTTCGTCCAGGATTAATTGTTGGTCCAGGAGGTCTTTCGAATAAAATTGTAAATACATGTTTGCGTTGGCCTATAATACCTTTACCCGGAGGAGGGAAAAATGAGCTTCCTGTGATTTCTTTGGATGACCTTTGTGATTGTTTACAAGAAATAATTTTTAACCCCATTCAAGAATGTAAAAACTTCCATTACGCTTCTGATAAAAAAATATTGCTAAGTGATTTTGTTAAAGAAATTTATACTGTAGTAGGTAAGTGGGGCGTCATATTTCCTCTACCTGTTAATTTAATGTTGCTAATTATAAATGTATCGAAATGTTTTAAAATAAAATTACCAATCGATGAAAGTAATTTAAAAGGCTATAATAGCAATCGCAAGATTCGATTTCCATCACATTTAAAGGAATATGTAGAAAGACCAAAAGACTTGCGTGAAATGGTAAAAAGGTATTTCTCCTTTTCGAAAGCGTGAGTGATTTATACTGAAATCAATTTAGTTGATAATATTTTGTATTTAAATTTAAACAAGATTTAGAAATATTCAACGAATTTCATTATGCATAAAATATTATTTGTCATTGGAACGAGGCCTGAAGCCATAAAAATGGCTCCATTGATTAAAAAATTACAAAGTTGTAAGGAATTTGATGCAGAAGTTTGTGTAACTGCTCAACATAGAGAGATGTTAGATCGTGTTTTAAGTTTTTTTGAAATACAACCGAAATATGATCTTAATATAATGAAAGATAATCAAGACCTTTTTGATATTACCACACGAATTTTAAGCGGAATGAAGACTGTTTTAAATGAATCTTCTCCCGACATGGTATTGGTTCATGGTGATACAACAACGACTTTTACGGCATCACTTTCAGCATTTTATCAGCAGATACCTGTTGCGCATATTGAAGCAGGGTTGAGGACAGGTAGTATGTTTAACCCATGGCCAGAAGAAGCCAACCGTTCTTTAACGACGCGATTGTGCAAATTACATTTTGCGCCGACAAAAAGAAATTTTAACAACCTTATAAAAGAGAATATCAAGCCTGAAACAATTTTTGTTACAGGCAATACGATTACAGATTCACTTTTATATGTGATTGATAAATTGGATTCCAATGATTCTTTAAACCATGAAGCAAAGAAAACAATTACAGTGAGTGGGTATCCCTTTATTCAAAGGATTGAAAAATTAAAGAAAAAGATGATTTTAGTTACTGGACATCGCCGTGAAAATTTTGGGGAAGGGTTTTTAAGTATTTGCGATTCTCTAAAAAAAATAGCAAAAAAATACCCAAATATAGATATCGTATACCCGGTTCATTTAAACCCAAATGTTCAACAGCCAGTTGGGAAAGCGCTTGATGATGTAGAAAATATTTTTTTAATTGATCCTTTAGACTATATACCTTTTGTTTATTTAATGAAACATTGTACTTTAGTATTAACTGATAGTGGAGGTATTCAAGAAGAAGCCCCAATGATAGGAAAGCCAGTGCTAGTCATGAGAAAAACAACAGAGCGTCCTGAAGCTGTAGAAGCAGGAACCGTTAAATTGGTGGGTACTGAAGTTGAAAAAATAGTATCTGAAGTATCTGAATTGTTAGAAAACAAATCGCACTATCAAAAAATGAGCAAAGCACACAACCCTTATGGGAATGGATTGGTATCAGATACAATAGCTGAAATTTTATTAGATAAATTTAATATAGAAAAAATTAGATCTAAATAAAATAATGAAGATTTTTTATTTTATGCATATTCAGTGGGGTTGGATTAAACAGCGCCCTCACTTTTTGGCTCTTGAATTGGCTAAAAAATTTAAAGTTAGCATTTTTACATTATCATCTTTTAAATTAAAACCAACTAAGAATTCATGTGAAAATAATAATATTGAATTTAATACGCTTAATAAAATTCCATTTTCTAAAAATAAAATTATTAATAAATTTAATAAATTTGTTATTCAAATTCAAGTTAAAAAATATTTAAAACATTGTGATATAATTTGGTTAACTCACCCATTTTTATTTTATTATATCAAAGATAGATTATCTAATAAACACAAGCTTATTTATGATTGTATGGATAATGCACTCGAGTTTTCTGATGTGAAAAATAACAATTCCTTTATGAGCCATATTAAAGAGCAAGAAAGGGCTTTGTTGGCTAGAGCTGATCATGTTTTTTTCTCATCACAAGTTTTAGCTAATGTGGTGGATAAAAGGAATGAAAACCAAATTAAAAATTGTGAAATTATTAATAATGCCTTACAACCTAGTTCAATCGTTGAATGTTCAATCCCTTTGGAAGTAGAGAAGAAAATATTGGAGAATAAAAAACTCTTTATATTGGGTTATTTTGGTGCGGTTTCAGAATGGTTTGATTTTGAATTAATCAAAACATTGTTAAACAGAAATGAGAACATATGCATAATGTTATTAGGTCCAAGTGATTGTGTGGTACCAGAGCATACTCGAATTATTCAATTGGGTTCTGTTGAACATAAATTTTTATATTCGATTTCACAGTATTTTGATGCATTGATCATGCCTTTTAAGGTAAATGACTTAATAAAATCAGTTGATCCTGTTAAGTTATATGAATATATTGCCTTTGAACGTCCCGTTATTGCGTGTAAATATAAGGAAACTGAAAAGTTTATGCCTCATGTTCATTTGTATTCCAATATAGATGAATTACAAAATATTATTGAATTAATTAAATCAGATGCTAACCCAATTGTTAAACAGCTTGAAAATTTTATATCCAATAACTCTTGGAGTAAGAGAGCCGATGAGATAATTAAGGTTCTATTGAGGGGTGAAAAAGGTTAGTTTAAATTCCTTAGATATCTTCTAAATCAGATTTAACCATCATTTCGACGAGTTCAGGAAGTAAGACTTTAGGTTCCCAACCAAGTTCTATTTTAGCTTTTGTTGCATCACCTAACAGTAACTCAACTTCTGTGGGGCGAAAATAGTCTGGATGTACTTCAACTAATACTTTACCTGTATCAGCATCAATCCCTTTTTCGTCTACGCCTTCACCTTCCCAATTTATTTTTTTATTGACAACTTGAAATGCTTGATCAACAAAATCACGGACTGTCACAGTAACTCCTGTTGCTAATACGAAATCATCTGGTGTTTCTTGTTGTAACATTCTCCACATACCTTCTACATAATCTCCAGCAAACCCCCAGTCGCGTTTAGCATCTAAATTTCCAAGTAATACTTTTTCTTGTTTGCCTTTTTCAATTGCTGCTACAGCTCTTGTTATTTTGCGTGTTACAAAAGTAGGGCCACGTCTAGGAGATTCATGGTTGAAAAGTATGCCATTGCAGGCGTATAAATCATATGCTTCGCGATAATTTTTAACAATCCAATAAGAATAAAGTTTTGCTACGCCATAGGGTGATCTTGGGTAAAAAGGTGTTGTTTCACTTTGTGGCGTTTCAACAACTTTTCCATAAAGTTCACTTGTAGAAGCTTGATAAAATTTAGTTTCAATTTTAGTTTCGCGTATAGCATCAAGTAATCTGAGAGTTCCAATGCCATCAACTTCTGCAGTATACTCAGGTACTTCAAAACTTACTTGCACGTGACTTTGAGCAGCCAAGTTGTAAATTTCGTTTGGTTGAATTTTTTCAAGTAAGCGGTTAAGATTTGATGAATCTGTTAAATCACCGTAGTGCAATTGCATTTTTGCTTTATCAAATTTCGGGTCACCGTATAGGTGATCAATACGACCTGTATTAAAAGAGCTAGACCTACGAATAATCCCGTGTACTTCGTAGCCTTTTTCTAGTAAAAGTTCAGCTAAGTAGCTACCGTCTTGACCAGTTATTCCTGTTATTAAGGCTCTTTTCATATTTCTATCAACCGTATAATTTTTTAGAAAGGGTACAGAAAAATGTTATTTTTCAATATGTACCAAATAAAATAAAACCTCAAAAATATTAATAATTATTCAATTGCAAAAAAAAGCTCTTATTACTGGTGTTGCAGGACAAGATGGAACTTATCTATCAGAGTTTTTGATAAATAAAGGCTATGAGGTGCATGGTATTATTTCTTCATATGAAAGTTCAGATTTCATTCGACATCGCGATTTGCTTAAAGATGTAACTTTGCACCCATTAGATATTACAATTCAAGAAGGTATTTGGAATTGTATTCGTAAAAATCAGTTCGATGAAATATACAATTTAGCATCACTTTCTAGTCCTGCATTGTCTTTTCAAAACCCTGGTAAGGCTTTTGAAGTTAATTCAAATAGTGTGTTGTATATGTTAGAAGCAATTAGGCGTGAATCTCCACAAACCAAATTTTATCAAGCATCATCATCTGAATTATTTGGTGGTATACCAAATGATGTACCACAAAATGAAAAGACTATTTTTCACCCTCGTTCTCCATATGGAGTCAGTAAATTATCTGCGCATTGGTTAGCTGTGAATTACAGAGAAGCTTATGGTTTAAAGTGTTGTGCTGGTATTCTTTTCAATCATGAGTCTCATCGGCGCCAAGGTAAATTTGTGACGCGTAAAATATGTGATTGGATTAATGCTTATCGAAAGGGCGATAATACTCCTTTAGTGTTAGGTAATATGAATGCCAAAAGAGATTGGGGACATGCTGATGATTTTATACGTGCAATGTGGATGATGATGAATCCCGAAGATAACTGGAAAGGGAAATCTGAGCCAGTATTTGATGAGTATGTGGTTGGGACAGGTGAGTCTATCTCAATTAAAAAATTTATTGAGAAAGGATTAAACCTTATTGGGAAATCAGTAAGCTGGGAAAAAGATAGTGATATTCTTTATCATCACGATAGTATTGATGAAGTGATCCCGGTAGAAAAAGGAGTTGATGAATCGGGAAATACCATTATTAAAGTATCATCTGAATATTGGAGACCAGCTGAAGTGGTTGAAGTTCGAGCCAATGCAGAAAAAATTAAAAAAACATTAGGCTGGGAACCAAAACTAAAAATTGATGATATTATTAAAGAAATGATCGAAAATTAAATCTTTAACTCCAATCTTTAACACATTCTAGACTTGTCATAACAGCATCTAGCTTGAAATTCAATTCGCTGATTTTTTTGCGGTAGGGTTTTATGTCATGAGGGCGTCCCCACCTTTCTGGGCAGACCAAACAAGTTTTGAAACCTCGTAGTTGTTCATTTGTGTTAGCGTTTAATGGAAGCATGGTATTGGTATCAATCCAAACCCAATCGCATAGAGGTTTGTTTTCTGCGACTTGTGTGAGAACATTTTCTATGGGTTCCGCCTCACTGTAGCGTATTGCAATTTTTTTGAAGTTTAAATTTCTTGTCGCGTTGTAAAAGTAGGGGAATTCGACATCTAAGAAAAAATAATCGTCTATATTGTGTTTGGTGGCACAATCGATTATTTTTTGTTCATAACCCGCTTCTTTGACGTTAAAGACAATTGTTTTATGTTGGTATGCGCTCAACAAGGCATCTAACTCACAGTATTCAGAGTTTTCACCTATTGGATCGTGACTGAGGTAGAGTTTGTTACCATAGCCACGGATGTCGATTTCAATTCCAAAATCAATTGGAACACGTTTGAGCTTTTCTAATGTATTAACTCTATGAATGATTATTTCCATAGGCTTATTTTAAGAGTTCCATAATTTTCATCCATTTGCGGTATTCGAATAAATCTTCAGGTTTGCCCCAACTGATGTATTGGTCAACGTTGAAAATTTTAACATTATAATTTAAGTCTTTTGCCAATCCAACCATGGAGTCAACATAAAACTCATTGTTCACTTTTATATTTCTAGAAAGTAGTTCATTGTAAATACTTTTAAATAATTTTGCGGATTTAAACCAAAATGTTCCTATGATACACTCTTCATTGTACGGTTCTTGGGTGAAAGGTTTTTTTACAGAAACACTTTTTATATTTTTATTATCATCAACTGAAACATAACCCCAAGCCGTGGGTTTTTGAGAAATGGCTAAGTGTTTGGAAAAAGTCCAACAGATAAGGTCTATTGATGGATCTGATGTCAATTCTTTAAAATCATTTTCATTCCAAATCATGCCATTGTCACAAGGGGCAATCAATATAGCTTTGTCTTGTGGTACATCATCCATGGCGAGAGCACAGGTGCATGCTTGGCCTTCAGTTAGTTTATCCACGGGAATGATGTTTGCGTTTTTATTAAGTGATGTCAATTCAGATATGAGGTCTGGGGTTAGACTCTTTGAGCGTACCAAGTAAGTGATGCTTGAGCATTTGGGTAAACAAGATATAGCCTGGGTTACCATTTTTTTGTTATCTACCAGAATTAAAGGTTTTGGAGTGATAAACCCAAAATCACTAAAGCGAATACCTTCACCAGCCATTGGGATAATACAAGATGCATTAATAGCCAATGAGGGTTGGAATTTTTTTTCAACAGTTTTTTTCCAAAATGAATACCGTTCAATAAAATTCTGGTCTCGTTCAGTTTGTATGTGTGCAATACTATTAAACTCAATTTTTTTTAATAAGCGACACAGTGTTTCAGAGTTAATATCTGGAATCAAATTACCATTGGGACTTGTATAAAAAGTAAGTGGTTGGAGGTGTGGAATATCAATGAGGTGCCAGTTGTGAAATGGAATATGATAGCTCATTCCTATTAAACAGCGCAGCACTACATTGTGTGTAACGATGAGAGTATTTTGTTCTTTTGTTGAGATATCGTTAATGAACCTTTGTAACCTTTCTGTAACCATTGCCGTATTTTCACCTTTAGGAAAACATGGGTCTTTGTGTTTTGACCAGTCGTCACAAATTTGGGGGTGATTGGTTTTTAGCCAACTGTAGTCTTTTCCATCAGCTAAACCATAGTTTATTTCAAGGATTCGATCATCATTTTCACTTTTTAGTGTGGGAGAAATCAATGCAGCTGTTTGCATACATCTTTTGCTTGGGCTCGAAAAAACCTTGTCGACCTGAAGTTCAAATTTTGGTATATTTTCATTTAATATACCCGGATCACCTTTTTGACCTAAGTATGTATTGGGTTTATTCAGTGCTGTTACTTGATGTCTAATAAATATTTTCTTATTTATTTTACTGTTAAATATTTTTTTAAATCCATTTTTAAATTTTTCTAAGAAGGAATGAACAAATGCATCTAATTCTTTTGTATCGTTCTCAAACTCATTTTTTAATTTAGCACGTTCAATTGTATTGAACCAGTGTGTTAATTCTGGTTTAATTCCAGGGATGTATTCGGTAAAACATTCGAGTCTTTCTGTATTACTGTAGTTTTTGTTTTCAGCATTAATCATTTTTAAAAAATTAAGGGACACAAACTTAACAATATGATATGCAAATTCATATCGATCCTTTGTGGACATTGGTTTATGATATAACTTTTCTGTAATTTCACCATCGATGAACTGATATTCCCTATAGGAAATGACAGATTGGTCGTAATCAATCGTATAATCTTTTATTCCCCTTCTTGCATTAAAGAAGTGATGAGGTGAAAGAGCGCGTACTGCATAAACATCACTAATGTGCTTCTTTTTAAATAACTCTGTTCTTTGCCAATCATAACAGGTGAAGGGAGACTTCCTGCAATGAATAATATGTTGAGCTAAATCGTATATCATAACATGGTATACAACTGTATTTTCTTCGTTGAATTTTAATGGCCCAAAAGTACTGTTGATTTTAAGTTTGTATCCAAATTTATTCTTCAGTTCATCCGCGATTAACTGAAAGCGATTGATGATTTTTTTAAAGATCCACTCGTTGAGGTGGTCAATGATAATGACAGTATCGATATCGCTGATTCCCGTTAAATCATTGTGTTCAGAAAAACTGCCAACAATATTTAACGATATGATTTCTTCATATTCATCAGCGATGCTAAAGGGTTCGTCAATGAGAAATTTGCGAAGTTCAGTGATGTTCATTTAAATGGCTTCATACTGACTAGAGGTTTGCAATTTCATGATATTTTCAATGGGTACATCCGCATTGATAACATAGGAACCAGAAATAACCTTTTCGACGTTTAGTAAAGGTATAATTTTATTGTCCACGCCACCATCAACACATATTTTAATTGAACTTCTTTCTGTTTGTTGATTCAATTCACTGATCCGATCTAGTGTTTTAATATCAAATTCGGAGCCTGATTGGCCCGGAGTGTTAATGGATAACAACATGATTTCATCTACAAGACTCAATTTAGGTTTGATCTCTTCTATAGGTGTATCCATGAGCACACACAGTCCCACTTTTTTACCCGCATTTTTTATTTGAGATAAAACAGAATCGATATCTTCTTTTATTTCATAATGAATGATAATGGTATCTGCATATGGCATGATTTGTGAGAGCCATTTCTGAGGTGTTTTACTCATTATATGACAATGAATCTCATGTTTTGGCCAGTATGCTTTAACAGTCTCTAAACGGTAAAGGGTAGGGTCAGGAGCTTTTTTATTGAAAGTTTCATCGACAATATCAATGTGAATAAAATCGGCATAATTTTTAATTTTTGACCAAATGCCATTAATGTTCTCATTGCCATGTGCATAAACAGCAACACCTACTTTTTTAAATTCACTGAAAGAAAATTTTCTGTGAAATGCATAGGCAATAAGAAAAAGCATACCGGAAGAAACAAGCCTAGAAGAAAAGTATGTCCCACCCCATACGGAAATTTTTGTACTCAATGTTTGACTTAAGGCAAAAGAAAAGGTAGATATGATAATAAAAAAAACAAGGGATCTGTTTCGTTTTTGAGTAGGCACTCTAAAATTAAAACGCACGTTGAGATAAAAAGCTAAAATCATTCCCACGAAAACAGCAAATATTTTTATCCACAAATCAGATAACTCCGATTGTTTAAAAAGCTGAATAAGACCAACCTCAACAAAGAGGGACATCACGCCAAAAACGATATATTTGAGTAGAAATCGGTAGCGATAAAGTGCAAATTGAATTTTTGCACGCGCTTCTTCATTTAATAAACTAAACATCAGAAGTCTTTTTTTGCAATGGTTCTAAAAGAATTTTCAGGAAGGATTTCACTATAATATAATGAACTGAGTTGGCTTTCACGTGGAATTATTATTTTTTGTAAAACATCCCATACTTTGTTGTAGTCATCTTTTTTAAAAGAAGCAATCGTAAAATGGGCGCGCCAATGAAGTCCCGCAAATGGAAAACCATACTTATGTAATGAATCTTTCATTTCATTAGAATAGGTATTTGTATTCGAGTACCTTTTTAAATGTTCTTTTGCTTTGTATTGTGAGGTTTTAGTGACCAACTCCATTTGAAAGGCTTGTAGTTTTTGTAATGATTGATCTGATAGTTCTAAAACCAAACTATGACCATTAGTGATAGGATCATCGTAAAATGTCGTCCACCCTTTTATTTGTATTTGAGGGTTGGGCAGTTCAATGGTTTCGATCATATCACAGATCTCTTTTTGGTTTTCAAAGTGGTTAACATAGAGTGTTAAATGTGGCGTATCTTCTAGGTACTGCTGTTCACCACATAATGCTTTGGCTTTCTTTTTGCAATCCATCACAAAGTCAAAGAGTTTGGCTTCGGGTTTTAAATAGAAAAATTCTTCTTTATCCAAGCTTTAGCTCATTTCACAATTTGAGTATATAACGAAAGGTTCTTTTAATTAGAGGCCATTTTTTTTTTAGCGATCCGCCTCCTTTAGCTTCACCAAATTGTCTTTTATTAAAAAATACAGGGATAGTGAGTATCTGATAATTCAATGATTTTGCGAGGAAGAGTATGTATAAATCGAGTGAAAAATCATGCGGCGCGCGATCCAATTTATCATAAAATTCACGCGCAAATACTTTTGGTTGAGCATTGATATCGTGATACCATTTTTTTAAAATGAAAAAGGTGATAACCGACATTCCAAAGGTGAATAAAGTGTCCAGAGCGTTTCTATTTTTTCTGTTCCCTTTAATAATGGATTGTTGCTTGGGTTGTGAAATGAGCTTTTTATACGCCGTCACAACATCCACCGGATCTGTTTGCATATCTGCATGGGTCCAAGCTAGATATTTTCCCTGAGCTTGTTTTAATCCAGAGAGGATGCCGAAACCATAACCCACATTTTTATCGACTCGATGGCAATTAATAAAAGAAGTTTGTTCCTGGTTTAAGATTTTAGTCATAACTTCTGTTGTATTGTCACTAGAACCATTATCGACTAGTATGACTTCCACCTCATTGAACGCATCGTGAACAGTTTTTAACCGTTCTACGATGAGCGGAATATTTTGGGCTTCATTGTAGCATGGAATAACAATTGAAAGCTCAGGCATTTAATATTGTTTTTGTGATGTTAAAACTCGGTCAACGAGAAGAATCATTTCTTCACGGTATTTTTCAACGGAAAATTTTGATGCTTGTTTTTGCAATTGAGCATTTGAAAATTTTACGTTCATAGATTCTAATTGTTCTATACTCTGGTTTAGCGATTCTGCATTGGGTTTCTCGTAGAATAAACCTGTCCCATTTTTTGGATCCACAGTGATATCAATCACTGTTTCACAGGTGCCTCCTTTTTTATAAGCGATCACTGGGCAGCCACAAGCCATCGCTTCTACGGGTGTAATACCAAAATCTTCAACACCTGGAAAAATAAATGCTTTTGCTTTATGATAATGTTCGCGTATCGTTTGATTTTCTGCCCAACCATAAAATGTAATATTGTGATTAGCTGTTTTTTTGAGTGCAGACTCTTCAGGTCCTGTTCCAATAATAATGAGTTTGCGGCCAGAGTGATTAAAGGCTTTAACGACAACGTCGATATTTTTGTAGGGTACGAGTGCAGATACCACTAAATAGTGATCTTCTCTTTGAACATTTGATGTGTGATAGTATTTTAAATCTGCAAATGGGTAAATCACTTCACTTTCTTTTTCGTAACAATTCTGTATGCGCTTCCCAATAAATTTTGAGATGGCGATGAATTGATGAACACTCTGAGATGATTTCTTATCCCAATTTTGAAGAGGTTTGCGAATGCATTTCATGAGCGTTTTTTTCCATAGAGGCACATCGTCTTTTAAAAAATAATCGTCAAACATATCCCATATATACCTCATAGGAGAGTAACAATAACACAAATGAGGTAGGTTACCGCTATTGAAACTTTTTGAAACACAGTGACTTGAGCTGATTACAAAATCAAAGCTTGAAACATTTGGCCACTGTCCAATAATAAGTGGATATAGTGGAATAAAATTACGGTACTTCTTTTTAATGATTGAAAATTTAGAAATTGGATGAACGTGAATAGAACGTTCATTGATTTTACTAGAGATTTTCTCAGGTTCGTAAAAAAGAGTGAAGACTTCAGCTTTGGGAAAAATATCGAGAATCGCTTCGAGGCATTTCTCCCCACCGCGCATACCTGTAAGCCAATCGTGAAAAATGGCTGGTTTTAGGTTTTTACAATCCAATGAAAATTAATACAAGAGATTCTTTAACTTGTTTTCAGGAAGAATAGTGTAAGTATCTGGTTCCATACTAAAACTTGCCCGGCCTTGACTGAGTGATCTGATTTGATCTGCATAACCAAAAAGTTCACCAAGTGGTACTTTTGCCGTAACGGTTTTAAGTTTACCGCGTTCTCCCATTTCTTGGATTTCGCTGCGTTTAGATCCTAAATCTTTGATCACAGAACCGATGTGTTCTTCAGGAGCTGTTGCCTCTAAAAACATAATAGGTTCTAGAATCGTACAGTCCGAATTTTTAAGAGCGTCGTTGAAAGCGCGTGCACTGGCGTTTGAAAAAGCTAGTAAACTCGAACCTTCTGAGGCAACAGTAGCATCTTTTAAATGTATTTCTAAGTGGATCAACGGGTAACCGGCCAAATCACCTGTTGTAGCTGATGACAACACGCTATCTTTTATGGCTTCGAGTATTTCAACACTTACGCCAGCGCCTTCACCTAAATCGTTAATGAATACAACCTCTGCTTGATCATTATTGGCGACGATTTCAAGTGTCACATCTGCTACGTGTTGCTCACCGCCAATGGTGTTTTCATAGTGGTAAGAAGCACTGCCATTTTTGGTTGGTGCTTCGCGGTAACTCACTCTTAGTTGTCCTACATTTGCATCAACTTTGAAGTCGTTGAGCATACGGTGTAGTGTTACCTCTAAGTGAAGTTCACCCATACCACTGATAACATATTGCCCTGTATCGCTATCTTCGCGCCATTCAAATGAAGGGTCTTCTTGTGATATTCTTCCGATAGCTTGTATGAGTTTTTCACGGTCGTTGTTTGTTTTGGGTTCAATCACTCGAGAAATAACCGTGTTGCTGAAACTTATTTTTTCTAAGACGACGGGTTTATTTTCTAAACACAAGGTGTCTCCAGTGGATGTTTCTTTTAAACCGGTAACGGCGACAATGTCACCTCTGTATGCTTCGTTAATATCTTCCCGGTGATTTGCGTGCATACGAAAAATTCTTG
>Ga0222717_10000810_pt1 | contig 26418 bp, 50 predicted proteins | sample C33_18DmetaG_FD_165053 | JGI IMG/M metagenome (GOLD analysis project Ga0222717, IMG submission 165053) | Estuarine water microbial communities from San Francisco Bay, California, United States - C33_18D | ecosystem: Environmental > Aquatic > Marine > Unclassified | place: USA: California... | reverse complement strand
GATGATAGATGAAGGTAGATCTAAGCTTTCAGAAAGAGGATTTGAAATAGGTAAAGATATTAAAGTTGAAATATTTGGATAAGTTATGATAAAAGGAGTAATAGCAGGAAACTTTGATGTAATGCATCCAGGTTATATATCTATGTTCAAGCAAATGAAAGAGAAATGTGATTGTGTTATTGTGCTTTTACATACTGATCCTTCAATTGAGAGACCTGATACTAAATTAAAACCTATCTTGTCTTCTGATGAAAGAAAAGAAATGTTAGAAAGCATTAAGTATATTGATGATGTTGTTAGGTATACTTACGAAGAGCAGTTATTAGACTTACTTAAAATGGGTGAGTTTGATATTAGGTTTTTAGGAGATGATTACAAAGGTAAACCATTTACTGGTGATAATTTAAAGATAAAAATAGAATACTTAGATAGAAGTCACGGCTGGTCTACAACTAAGTTTAAAAAATTAATAGCCAAAAGTTTAAATAAATAAGTTATGGAAAAATTGTTTTACGTTCCAGCTACTAAAATTAATGCTAGAATAGCAGATACTGTAGTTGAAGGATACCCTATTATGATCGATGGATATCAATATGAAAAGGTTAATAGAGCACCTAGAGGAAGAAGAATACTTAGAAAGCTTGTTAATGAAGAGAAGCAAGTACGAATTGTAATATACTCATAATGATTAAGACTCACGATTTACTAATAGGAATGGTTTATTTCCTAATAGGACACTTCTTCGTATTCTATCAACTTAACGGTCAGTTCATCTGGAAGTCGTTTGTAAAGTATGAATGGTTAGTCGCTGCTGGAGGATTCTTTATCTCTTTTATGTTTATTTGGGGAACGAAGAATGTTGTTTCCGGAATGGATGGAGTCTTCTGGCCTGCTCGATTTATTGGCTTCGGTATAGGGACTTTAATCTATGCTGCCTTAGTTAACATTCATTTCAGTGAAGGTATAAATATAAAAACCGGTATAAGTTTACTGTTGAGTGCAACATTAATTGCAATCCAGGTACTTTGGAAAATAGATTAAATGTATAGAAAGTTACTTTATCAAGATGATTGTATACTAGAAGTAGATACTAATAAGGTATTTTTTACTTCTGATCTCGGTTGGGAGGTATATCAGCAATGGCAGAAAGACTTCCCTAATGAAGAAGAAAGGTTGTTGCTCGATAGAGAAGCTTTATTAAGATGGAATCAAGGTAAAGAAAATATCAAAGAAGGAGTTAGGTATTTGTATCATAACTCTAATGGAGAGATATACAAAAAGGAACATTTAGATATTAATTCTAACATAACTAGAGTAGAGGAGTTTTACGAGTCTACACTTCCATCTAGAGATACTACGTATACCGATATAGGTAAAAACGTTATAGTGTACAATAAAGACGGTAAGAAAGTAAGTGAGTACACCGAAATGAAAAATGGAATAAGTGTACTCAAAAAATCTATTGAATATTTTCCTTCCGGCAAGTTGTATAGAAAAGAATTAGTTAAGTTAATAGGCACAAGAGTTAAAGTACTCAATAGAATACAGTATGAGAAAGATATAATAGTAACTCAGATTAGAACTCTAGGTAACATTACTATTAACCATAAGTTTAACTTAGACGGTAACTTACATTCTACTTACTATACAATAGATGACTCAGACTATATGTATAAAAAGTATTGGCCTGGGACTAAAGATATATTTACATTATATAAAAAGAAAGAGAACGGGTTTGAATATCAGGAATACTTCGCTAACGGTAATCTAAGGAGCATAGGAACTTTAACGAATACTAAAAAGATGGACGGTGCTTGGGTATACTATCATATCAATGGAGGTATAGAGTCTACTCACTTCTTTGCTAATGGAAAGCTCACGAATGAATCAAGGTTGTACTTTGAAGATGGAAAACTTAATAATACATTCAAACATGCCTAAGTTAAGTATAATTATACCTTTCTCCACAACCGGCCCAGGAGTACAGTTACCAAAAGATTGGCCTGAAACAGATAGAGCTTATGTTATATTCAATACTATTGAAGTTATAAAGAATATTAACAGTAAGTTAAATATAGATAAAGAAATCATACTAGTAGATAATACTAATACGTTTCCGGATATCAAAATGCCTAATCTAAGGATCGTCAAAGGTCTTCAATATAAATCTAAAGCTATAATTAAAAAGTGGGCAAAGGATAGAGGTCTTGTTATTGATAATTTTACTAACCAAACTATGTGGGCTTCTATTGCTTACAATATTGGTATAGAGAATGCTAATAGTAAGTATATAGTCCTGCAGCATAATGACTTCTTCTATCAGAGTTCAATGATTAACTTACTGATAGGGAGATTAGATAGAGATAAATTAGGTTACATTTCTTGTGACTCCAAAAAAATTAGCTTATCTGGTTACCTTTATAATAGGGAAGAAGTAGAGCAGATAGTTGGTGAAGTAGAAATTAGTCACGAACAAGGAGGCTATATAAAAACTAAAGAGCTAGGATTCGCTGACTGTTATTTCTTTTTAGCTAAGAAGAGTTTCTTTAAAGACTATTATGTAGATTGGGCATGGGGAGATAGTAACCATGGTGCAACTATTAAGTGTATTAAAAACAAACAAGGTTATATTCATATGGGACCCTTCTATGATAATCCTAATTTTGAATCCAACACAACAGAAAGAATATATAACTTTGAAGGAAAGGTATTTGGTACACATCTAAAAGGAGGCTTCTCTGAGCATAAGTACTCTTGTAGGATTCCTAATTACGTAAAGGTAGGCGAAAAACTTAAAACAGTTCATTCTCCTCACACACCATCAGTAAATACTTTTATGAAAAAACTAACAGATTCAAATGTATGATAGAAGCATATATTATATACTTACCTGATTCTAAAAAGAGCTCTGCATCTGCTGCAAGAGTGGAAGATAGCTTAAATGATACTATAACATATGTTGATGTTAACCTACACCCCGGAGTAGATAGGTATACAGTATGGCAGAAGTATATTGATTCTGGACTAAGAGCTAAAGATATAGCTAAGTTCGGTGGAGGTCATATTGATGCTGAGTTAGCAGTATTTTATTCTCATTATTCACTATGGGAAAAATGTGTTGAACTAGATAGAAACATTTTAATATTAGAGCATGATGCTTTATTTAACTCAGAAGCAAAAGAAATTACCTGGAGGAATACAATTAACTCTAATGTCTTATCTAGCTTTGATGGTCACATTTTAAATCTAGGAGCACCAAACTGGTCATTTAAGCCTTGGAGTCCTCTTGGATGGTTAAGACATTGGGATGGAAAAGGAATTAAAAAAAGAGCGGTGTGTGATAAATACCATATACCAGATGTACCTGATGGAGAAACACCCTGCTATTGTGATACTAATCTACTATATGGAGCTCATGCTTACTTAATAACTCCAGAAGGAGCTAAAAGATTACTAGCAAGTGCTAGAGGAGGTATACTACCAGCGGATATATTTATTAGACAATCAGTAGTTACTATACATGATTATTTACCTCATCCTGCTAAACAGGTAAATGAGTTTACATTGATACAGAGATATGCAACAACAAAAGGACAGAAAATAAATGCTTGGGACTACTAAAATACCAATAGGGGTGTATGTTTATACTGTGCTTAAAGTAGAAGACGGTATAGGTAAGTACATAATAAATGATGGACTAACCAGTAAAGTTATGCCACTGATTGTAAATAAAATTAATATTGCTAAGCCTAGTAAGATTACTCTAGTGGTTAGATCTAGCAGAGAACATTATACTGATGGTCCTTTCCCAACTGTTGGTCAATTGGAGAATCTGGTGAGTAATATAAAGAAAGAAGTTAGAGTTTTTTACCAGGAACCATGGCCTGCTGAAGTACCTGATCTCCAAGTTCCAGATAGCTTAGTTATTAGGTTTGGTTATAATGAAGGATGTGAGTTTGATAAAGAAGTAGCATCTGGAGCAACTATAGAGACAGATAGAAAGAATGGTAGTTATCCTATGCTTTTAGGTAAAGATGATAGTGTAGATTTAGTAACTAAATTAATGTGATTAGTAGGATAATTGCAAGATATTTCTTATATTTAGATATATGATTGATGGTAAAACGATATGGTATTTGCATGGTTTTGAGTCCGCTCCTGGTGGTGAGAAACCTGAGTGGTTAGAGAGTCTAGGGAATAGTATTTATGCTCCTGATATGCAATACAAAAAGACTAATAGACATACTTATTGTGAGATGAGAGATGTTAGGCATCTAACACTTAAGAAACTTTTGTTTGAAGCTCAAGTAAATCCTCCTGATTTAATTATAGGATCTAGCATGGGAGGCTACTATGCTGATGTTTTAGGTAGCCATTTAGGAGTAGAGGTACTTCTATTCAATCCAGCATTACATAATAGACCTATAAACATTAAACTAAATTACGGAGAGCATAACTATAAAAGGCACTTTATCGTAGGAGAAGAAGACGATGTGATAACTCCTTCAGCTACTAAAGTACTAGCTGATATATCTGACAATTGGATTACAGTACCTAATATGGGACATAGAACTCCATTAAAAGTATTTAAAGATATTTATAAGAAAGTAATACTGAATGAAATTAATTAAAATACTTACGGAAAATAATTGGAGACCTTTATCTAGTTCTGAAATAGAAGATGATAAAGACTCTTTATTTAAGATGATAGATTTAGCTTATGCTCCTCTCGGCGGTCATCCTAACTTTACTGGACCTAATGATGTAAAGAATGCAGGTGATGGATACGAGGTTATTGACCTCGATAACGATCCAGAAGATGATGCTACAGTCGTTACAAAGAACAGACCTGGCGGAACTAAGTTAGTAGGGATGGGACACGATGGTTCTAAACCAGCTAAAAGAGCAGCAGTCGCAAAGACAGTATCTAGTTTAAATAAGAATGGATACTATATTGAAGTTTCCGGTAAGATATTAGATATATTAAAAGCTAAAGGAGTAGCAATAGTTGATGATGAATCAACAGTTAGAGCAGCTCTAAAAGGAAAAGAGATTAAATGGCATGGTGATGGTAGCTATGATAGATACCTTGGTGATAAAATGCATCGTAAAGTTATGATGGGTAAACCAAAAGTTTAGGGGAAATAACTATGTAACTAGTTGGTTCCTATTGTTATTTTTCTTATATTTAAGTATATTAATAAAGCAATAAAGGTTATGTCAAATTTAGTAGTAGTTCAAAGAAAAGGTTTTCAAATGTTACAAGAGTTAGAAGGTATGGATCTTAACGGTACCTATATAGTTGTAACGAAATGTAAAGCAGGTTATCCTACTGTAAGTACAATAGAAGCAGATAGCCCTTACAAAGCCTTCAGTAGATTCCAAAGAGGAGCTATAATGAATATTAGCTTCATGAATCAAAATGTTAATCATAATTTTACTATCTATGCTCGTCAAGGTAAGAAGGTATGGATGTCTCCTGAATTAGCAAAGGATATTAAAGTTGCTGATATCAACGATGGCAGTCAAATGCATAAGACTTCTCTTTATAGTCATGAGCAATATAAAGCAGTAAATGCTAAGTCTTGGGCTGATAAGGTATTCGTAAACAACGCTGCATAAGATGGATAAGGAGAAACTTTATAGAGCAGTCAATAGTATATACGAATGTGTAGAAGAGAGAGAAGTAAGTACTGCTAAGCTTCAATTAGAGAAATTATTAAACGATATTAAATACGGAATATATGGCTAAAGAAAAAAGATACGTAGTACAGATGGATATGTACGTTTATGCTGATAATGATTATATGGCTAAGAAACGAGCTAATGATCTAAGACTATCAATAGAAAATAGACGTCACTCAGATCATGTTAAAGTAACTGAGATAGGTGAACAAGGATTTGCTTCAATGCAATATAGAAAACTAGAGGACCCTACGTTTACTCCTAAAGATAGATCTAACGAACCATTACCATTTTAATGAGTAGAACCTATACTATACCGAGAACTAATGTTGGTAAAGGAGGCTTCTTTAACATAGGAGGTAAAAGGTATCACGGTCCTTCATGGACAGTTGTAGAAGAAGATACAACCTTTGATGACTTAGAGTTTGAATTGGAACCATTTGCTGAGTTATTTGAAGAGAAGGAAGAAGATAAGCAATGGAAGTTTATATCTGCTAGATCAGGAGAAGAGTATATAGTTAGGTATAATATTAGAAATGAGCTAAGCTGTAGTTGCTGGGGATATATAGCTCATGGTAAGTGTAAGCATATTAAAGAAGTAAAAGAAGAGTTAGCAAATGACTAATAGAGAGCAAGCATTTATTGCAACTACACGTAAGCAAAATATACTAAGTATAGGTATAGGAGATGAAGAACTAATTTGGATGATCTCTGAGTTAGCCTATACCATGCACGGTGTTTGTGATAATGATTACGGTAAGATACTTAAATTAAAAGAAAAGGGTTTTAAGTCAAACGAAACTCAAACATTTTACAACTGTGACTATAAAGAGCTACCTAGTGGTTCCAGGTACGAAGCTGTATCATTTAACATCAAGGGAGTAGAAGCTTTTCGAGAAGTAGCTCCATATATTAAAAACTTTCTTGTTCCGGAAGGTGTATTCATTATGAACTTTCAAGGGAATCAAGAGAGCAGTGAAATTAAAAAGATATGTTCCGATAACGGACTATCAGTCAATTGGATCAGGCTGCAAGACTCTCTAGGTCCTGTAGTAAGTTATAAAGCACCATTAAAGAACAAATGGGTTTCAGTAATTAAAAAATAAAATATGATATTATATTTAATAGTAGGTTTAGTATGGAGTATGTTTTTAGAGTACTATACAACAAAGTATTTTGAAGGGCCAATAGGAGAATCTTTTAACTGGAGAGAACGAACATTCCATATAGGAGCATGGCCTTTATCATTTGGGTACTTCATCTATACATGGATAATATATAAAGATAATGATTGAAATAATTAAACACACATTAGGCATTTGTGGAGAACATTGGCATCCGAATATATGGACAGCAATGGCATCATCTCCTATCATTTTAACTACTGTACATTACATTAAATGTAAGTGCGGAGGATGGTTTAAACATAAGAAAGATTGTAAAAATAAATAGGGAAACAGTTGCTTCCTACATAGATATTTCTTATATTAAGGTATATTAATAAAGCAATAAAGGTTATGACAAAAATTGAAATTATCAACGAGATCATCGTTAAGAAGCAAGAAGAATTAGTAAAAGCTAATGCTATCGGTAAAAAGTTAGAACAGGCTAAAGTAGATGCTATGTTTAGCGTAATGCAGAAATACTTTGGAGGAGAGTTTACTCTAGATGATGTCTATATTAAGAAACCAACCTGTGGGTACTCTGGTACTAGTTATGAAGTTAAGAGACCTAACAAAGACTACAACTACGATAAAGAGCTTATGACTATTAGGTTTCATGAAGATTGGAGAACTAGTGAGATAGATAGTATCGAAACTAGCCTTTACTCTACTTCAGATAATTCTCAATGGGAGTTAGAACGAATCTTTACTAACGGTGAAGTAGCTAAAGTATTATTAGATCACGGAGATGATTTATTAGCTGAAATGAACGTTACTAGATTGACTAACATAAAAGAGATTAATGCTGCTAGAACTGAGATTTATAAAATAGAGTCTTCTATTACTAACTTAAAGTCTGAGATTAATACTATACATCTTGATGAGGCTACTGAGAAGCTTGAAGGTGAAGGACTAGTATTTGATAAAGAAAAGAAAGGTGCTATGGATATTAAATGGGACTGGACCTTAAGAGGTATTAACTCTGCTAAGATACTAAGCAAGACTGCTTCAGGAAAGTCTTGTAATATAAAGATTCAAGCTTATGATTATGAGCCTAGAGTATATGAGAACGTTCGTATGAGTAATGTAGATGCTCTACTATGGCAATATAGAGATTACGTAATTACAGCATCATAATATGGAAGATAAAGAATACGAAAACTTAGAAGCAGAGTTATCTGCAAAAGAAGATGCAGAAATGCTAATGGAGTCTGCTATTAGAAATAACTTTGATGTTCTAGTAGGTAAGAGATCTATAGGTAAGACAGAAGAAGAATTTTACTTCCATGACCCAACTAGATATCCAACAAGCGATGAAATCGATGAGATGATATCTTATTTTGAAACAACAGAAGAATACGAGAACTGTTCTTATCTTCTTCAATTAAAACAATTCAATGAAAAATAATAACTACACTTTAGACTTACACGGAAAGACTCATACAGAGGCTATGACGTTAACAGAGAACTGGGTAATGAAGCTCAGTAAAGAAGGCTCTTTTCAATTAAAAGTTATTACAGGTCAATCACCGGTAATGCAAGGAAAGATTATTAAAGAAGTATTAGAGGAATGGAACTTTAACTATTATATTCCTGCTACTAATCAAGGTATCATTGTCGTATCTTATGATCAATTTTAAGATGCAAGAATATCATTTACTCACCGCTTACAGTAAAGCTAGAAAGGTAATAGGATCTATTAAGAATCCTTTACATGTTAAGAGTACTTTAAATTATATTGTTAATTTCTATATGCTCTATGATGGCTATAATGATGGCAATACTAAAGCAATGTATGATATACTTACTAAAGAACTTAAAGCTAAAGAGTTAAGTTTATGATATTAATTTACATGCAGAGGACTATCAATTATATGCATAAACTTGATCCTGAGAACCTTACAGCATTAGCTAAGTACGGTGAACCTGAGGTAAAAGAAGCAGAGGATGGAGAAAAATACTTTACTTATAAGTTGGTTCCCATGTAGATTTTTCTTATATTAAGGTATATTAATTAAAACAAATAAAGGTTATGTTTAGAATAGATTTAGATAGAGAAATGGCCTGGGTTACTTTCTTAGGAGATGGATTTGAAAAGATATGGCACCCAGTAACAGATGCTTCCGGAAAGCAGTTAATGTGGTCAGAAGATATTATGGACTTTTGTAGAGCTCAATTTAATGTAAAGGAATGTTGGGTTTCTTTCGGAATTGCTCCTACTAGTCAAATGATAGTACAAAATTCAGTAAGAGATAACATGTAATATATGAAAGCAGAAAAACACTACCAAGAATGGCCATTGGACGAATGTCGTTTGTATTTCGATCGATATATGTCAATGATTAAAAACAAAGACGTTAAAGTTGTTCGTCAGATAATAGCCGATGAGTTCGGAAGAACTAGAAGTGCTATTGGGTTTAAAGAACGTGAAGTGATAGGAGTACTGACAGAAGGTCAAGAAGGTATCTACACTTACGGTGATAATATGATTAAGGCTACTCATGAAGCATTAAAGGCTTCCGGAATGTCTGTCAATAGGTTTAGAATGTACTTTGAATAATTAAAACTAATAAAATGATAACATTTGATAATTTATTATTCATAGCTCACCCTCATGTAAAGGGAGCTATTATGACTCAAATAAGAGGATTAAAAGAAAAAGGTGGTAAGGTTATATCTATCGTTTGCGGTACCGGTATGTACAGTACATCTCAAGCTGGTAATAGAGCTGAATGTGATAGAGTAGAAGACGCTGGATCTTTTGAAGTAATGGTAGGAGATGATGATCCAATGGGATGGTTATCAAGAGAAGATATTAATAAGATCTTAGCAGAGAACTTCTAAAGTACTGGACCAGTAGCTCAGTGGATAGAGCATCTGCCTTCTAAGCAGACGGTCATAGGTTCGAATCCTATCTGGTTCACCGGAAATAACTATGTAAGTAGTTGGATCCTATGGTTATTTTTCTTATATTTAAGTATAATAATTAAAACAAATAAAGGTTATGTCAAATTTAATTGGAACTTACAAGTACGCATCAACAGAGATCAAAGGATACTCTTTATCATCAATCGCTAAAGGAGAAAAGAATGACTGTTTTGTTAGAGCAATAGCTTCTGCTACTGATACTAACTATGATACAGCTCATAGCTTCGTTAAAGAAAAGTTTGGTCGTCCTAACGGTAAGGGTACTCCCGGTATTAATATTGCTACTCAGATGCTAAACTTCGAAGAAGCTGGTATGAGTCTTAATAATAAAGAGTACGGTATTACTGTGCTAGGTAAAGATGAAATTACTAATGCTTATAAATTGCATGGTGATATTATAAAGAGAAAGAAGACTGTTAAGTCATTTATAAAATCCTATCCTAAAGGTACGTTCATAGTTGGAGTAGCCAAGCATGCATTTACTGTAAAGGATGGAGTATTAATCGATAACGCTGGGGAAGAGTTTCGTCCAACGCGTAAGGTAGATAGTGCTTATAGAGTAGTATCAAAGAGTAGTCCAACTGAAACTCAATTAACTTTATTCTAATCAAAATGACAGGTGTTAAATTGATCAAGGAACTTGAAACTATTCAAGTACTGATGGAAGGCGGCAATAAGAAGAGAGCTCAAATGAATATTGACTTTCTTGTCCGCGATGTAAAGAGGACTTTTGGCAGAGGAGAACTAGCTGCTAAGAGTAACACTCCTAATAAATAAGATGTATGCTAGAGTTTAGTCCAATGCTTAGTCCGAGAGAAATGATTGAAGAAGGGGTCTTCGGCGGCTCATACTTTAATTATGAACTCCTAAATCAAGGAGACGGTTATAAGTACTTTAAGGAACTATTCAAAGGACTAGACTCTAAGCTACTAATCTCAGAGAAGTATAAACCTTCTAATAATGCATTTAAGATTAGATCTGGAATGGATTATAATTATTGGACTGAGATGAAATGGATTCATAAAGACGATCCTCATGGTTGGTTCGAATGGTATTGTAAGTACTATGTCGGTAGGAGACATGCTGATGACGATAGACAGATTAGACGATGGCAAGACTTCTGTGGGTATAGAGGAAGATGGAGACTTAGAATCTATAAACGTATTTGGGAAACGAATGGTGATTGGAATGTATCACCTAGAATTCAACAATCATTACTCCATTGGAGTTATAAAGTTAACAAAGAAGATTACCAGTTATGGCAAAACATGTACCTATCACAGTAGTATACACTAAGGGAGCAGGCTTTAAGAAGTATATTAAGACCTTTACAGATCTTAAATATGTAGATCCTATCATCTCTCCTAGGAGTAAGAAACTTCCTGCCAATGCAGTGATAGTAGATATAGGAGTGGGAAGTAACTTTGAACAATATTATAAAAAGAAACATAAGTTATGAAACACTTTACAAACAACGGCAAAGAGTACCTTAGGAAAGATAAGGTAAGACAGTACAGAAGTAATCAAGGGAGATCCCCTAAGCAGATGGAAGGTAACTATAAGGTCCTAGAATGGACTTTTGTAGGAGGTCTTATATTAGGAATAGTATATACAACAGGTAGAATATTAGGGCAATGGTAGAATATAAGAATAGATACGGAGATAAGTATACGTTTACTAAACAAGAGGATGGAACTATACTATGGGAAGGACCTTTCGAGCATATTAGAATAGGTTATCCGAATGTATATAAGATAGCTTATCAGCAGTACAGGAAGGATGGAGGTCAGTTAAACCAGTACGAATTCGAAGAGAAGGTACATGAGCAGATATACGATGTAGATGGTAACTGGGTAAGTAAAGGACCTATAACAGAAGATTACGGACCGATGGTATTCTCAGATACTGATAATATCAATATGGTTGACCCTTCAGGAGGACCTTATATTAAACAGCATATGAACTTAGGACAGTTTGGTAAAGAGCTTAACGGTAGATGTGTTAGTAGCTTTACTTGGAATAAAGATAAGAAAGCATATGAGCTTCAGACTTATGGAGAGTTTGATCATCTAAAAGATAGTAAACGTATAGGAGGGCTTTCAGTATAATGGGAAGGACTTACTGTGAAGAGACATCTAGCTTATACTGGGAGGTATATAATGAGATGAATAACATTAAGAAGAGTAATAAGAGCGTAGGGCATAAGAAGCGAGGGCGTTTTTCCTCACCGACGAAGTCGACACGCGCGAATTTAAATAAATAAGTTATGGATAGTAGAATACACAATGACATAGAAGAGTCAATTATAGAACAGCTAGAGGGTTGGGGTATGGACGTAGAAGCTTTGAGGGGGAGTGAGGGCGCTTCTCTCTCTTCACCGAAGGTGCCACGCGCATTTTCAACTAACGTTTCAAATGATCCTTCCAATCTAACGGAAGAAGAATGGTGTTCATATGCCGGAATGCCTTCACCTAAGGCTTATATGTAGAAGGGTACTGCGTATGTCTGAGAGTGTATGATTTTGATCAATACTAGCTATCATTACATCATAGAACTATTGAGAGACATCATCATATAAAGGCATATCCATAAGATCATACTATAGATTACACGTAAGTATATTAATAATAGGTAGTGTATATTAAAATACGTTAATAGCCGTTGCTATCTCGTGTAGGAGATACCATAGGACATACTATATAAACATCTAATTTAACATATATAGACATAGGATTCACATATAGATCAATGAGAGAATATGTAGAATAGGTGTATAGAAAGAAAGGTATAAGTGTCTATAAATTGATAAGGTAACATCACACCCGTGCCTGCCCCTAATCTTTTTTTTCTCTATATAGAATTTATTTTCCGATATCCTTACCCGGTACTATAGGCAACTTATAAAAGAATGTAATGAAAATAGGGTTATAATGGGAATACCGGAATAATGGGGGGATAGTTGTCTATATGCGTTATTTTTCTTATATTAAGGTATAATAAGAAATAAAGGTTATATGGTATATTCAGACAAAGTTAAGGCATCCAGAGCAATTTTAAAGATCATTAAGTCCATGAAGGATGGAGAGACAATTAAGTTTACATACGGTACAGGATGGAAAGGAGAGCCTAATGTATATAGTATCAATTGTTATGTAGATAAAGATGATAAGAGCTCTTATAGTATCTGGAATAGCTTTAGTGGTATGAATGTAGACTCTTTGGGTCCTACTATGGTTAAATGTTACACATATGATATGATGTCTCAGAGAACTAATTATAGCTTCCCATTATATAAGATGTTAATGGTAGGTGAGGTAGATAAAGATGAGGTCCTTTCTGACCCATTTGTTGTATAGGTAAAACCTATCATGGTAATTTATAGAGAGTCTAAATAAGAGAATTAGTTGCCTATATGAGATATTATTCTTATATTAAGGTATAAAGCAATAAAGGTTATGTATACAGTTCCAAATGAGATTAGTGAGTCAATGATTAGTGAGTTAGATCAGTACGTTGGTAAGACGTTCAGTGACAATTTTAGTAACACCGGTTGTAGTTTATGTCTTAGATTAGACAAGCCTAACAATAAGGTCTACTATCAAGAGGTGTATAGTGAGTACTCTAACTTCACAGGTAAGAATAGATTGGGTAATAAACGTACGGATGAGCTACATCATCCTACCCCAGGTCTGAATACAATGTCTTTAAGACAGTTCTATGGATGTGCAATTGGATGGATATAATATGGAGAAGGTATTAACATATATAGCTTATGGTGTGATAGGTATACTAGGCATCATAGCTGCAGCAGGCATATTAAAGGTATTGATACATATAGGCTGTATGGTCTTGTTACTTATCTTTAATCAACCAATTATAGCTCTGGTCCTCATTGTAGCTATCCTACTCACCCTTTTCCTTGTCCCGTCTGGGAAGTAGTTGGGCAACTTGCCGGAAGCTAGACATCAAGGTGATATAACACTGACAGTATAGTTCCCTAAGGGGTTGGTAGTCTGCATGGCTCTGCCATACCTATCTGCATAATTCTGATGATTTTTAGGTGTATAGTAATATATATTTATATATTGTTTATATTAGTGTAGTTATACCTCTCTTTACCGTCCACATATTAAGAGATAATCTAGAGCCTTCTTCTACCTCTTCTACACCATGTATTACTCTACCTCCGTCAAATGTTACCACATCTCCTTTATTTAACTCTATATATGTATCAGTGTTAATAATAAAGCGTCCACCTATAGAGGCTTCTCGTATCTCTGAAACTATGGTTAAACTCGAATTATTGTCCTTATGGTGTCTTAAACTAGCTCCTTTATTGTATTCCGTTATGTTTATCCACTTTTCAGTAAAATTATAGGGAATTATAGGAAAAAAATTTTCAAGAATTTCCGTATATAGGGTACCTTTCAGTACATTATAGGCATTCCAGTCACCTCTTGGTGCGTAAACGGAGTGATTTTTGTAAGTATCCGCTACTTTGTCGCAAAATTCATGAGATAATAGGTTTTTATATACCCTATATTGCATTATAGTGAGTGTTGCTTGTACATATAGATGTCATCTATTAGATAATCTATCTTTTGTATAGCTTCAGGTAGGTTTACATTAGAAGTATCCTCTCTAATCTCTTTTAATCTCTCTATTATCTCAGTTCCCTTCATAGAAACAGCCATTTATATACGGAACTCCAGAGAATCCATGTAATTCCTAGTACAACTAGGTAGGTAATCAGGACTAACCAGTCAATTCCGTAAAATATCCGATGGGTCAACCGCTTAACCCGTGTTACAGACAGTTCTATAAGCTTCTTCATATATTTCTTCCAGTGGAACATGAGTTTCCTGTCTAATACTTTTAATTCTAGCGATTTCTTTAAATAAGTCTTCCCTCTTACCTAATTCGTACGCAGAATATACGATATCTTCTAATCTTGACATGTTCTAGCTGTTTATTTCTATTAATATATGAAGAATCGACATAGGAAACAACTAGAATTAGTAATATTTCCAATTTATTTTTTAATAATTCATATATCTTTATATAATTTATGAACTATTTATAAGAGATGCAACACTTAGATAAAAATACATTGTTCTCTATATTTGAAGCCGATGACGAAGAGGTTTACAAAGAGCATGAACTTACTGAGCTATTAGATAATCCTTACGTCCTAATGGGTATGGTGGTAAAAGGACTCAGAAACTTCGAACTTATCGATATAATGTATACTAGATCCTATAAAGAGGAGTATCTTAAGATAAGACATAATGTAAAACATGTATACTACACTAAGCTTGTTAACTATCTAGAGAGAATAGAAGATGAATGCTTTGATGATATATACTCTGTAGGAGATTCTTATGATGCCGAAGATGTAATGGATAGTATGAGAGAATTACTTACACACTTTGAATATAAAGAAGATTACTATAAATGTAGCGTTATATTAAAATACCATAATCTAATAGCCGGTGTTATAATTAATCGAGAATTATCTGTTGATTTAATTAAAAATAGTCACTAAAATAGTTGCCTCACATAGTTATTTTTCTTATATTTAAGTATAAGTTAAAAAACAATAAAGGTTATGGCAAATTTAAACAAACACACGATCTCTAATCAAAGTCAATTCGATGATACTCTTATGTGGGTCTCAGATCTTTTCAAAGACGTTAATGGTTTCCGTCCCAGAGGGTATAACTTCCACTTATGGTCTTTTCAGGAACTTGCTGACTTCGTTACCGACCTTATGGCTATTAATATCAAGCAGGTAGAAGAGGAGAAGGCCTGGGAGAATAAAGCTATTAAGGATGTAATGTCCGTAGGAGCTGATGATAAAGAGACTGCTCTTAGATGGTTAGATCAAGCCGATGCATATTTTATGTATGGTGATGATGAATTCTATGAAGATAGCATAGAGAAGTATGGATGGGTATCTAGACATTTTGAAGCATGTTAAACTATATAACTAAATCGCGGTGCAACTTGCGCGCGTTTCGCGCGGCGGCTTCGCTTATTTTCCTATACGCCCTCACCTCTTGCACCCCCGATACCTTTATTCCTTTATGCCCTACCGGTGATTGTAATGCGTCTATCCAAGCTCCTTTTTTTAAAGATGTAAATGGATACTACCATGCTGAGTTAGATTGGTCGAGAGAGTATTTACCGTATTTTACACTTGATATAGAGGCGGATAAGACTAATGAAGAGTATTGGTATAATGACCAACCAGCAGTAGATGCTAGATTTGACACAGATACGTATTTTGTATTAGGAGATAGTATTGCTTTTGTAATTCCTTTATATACTCCTTACGGTGGATTAGAGACTTATGGAGGTTTTCCTATAGCAACGCAAGATACTATAGTTTACTTAGATCAGTTTGCAGGTACAGTAGTACCGGTAGTTCAGAATAATACTAGAGTTTACTTTGATGAGTATGAAGACGGTAGATTTGGAACTAAACGTATAGTTGGACCATTCCCTCCTTCTCTTATAGGTGATACTATTTCAGTTTATATGAGGGTTTATTGGGATGGAGGAAGTGTTTACGAAGAAAAAGATCACTATATAGAAAAATTTATTATAGAATAGTTGGAAGTTCGCGATAAGTTTAATATCTTCTATATGTTATATAATATAATTAATAAGATATAATAAAAAATATATTTAAATACATATAATATATAAATTAATATAATAATATAAATAATAATAATAAATTTTAAAAGGTTACGTATGTTAGAAGCAGAACAAATAGGTAAAAATTACGAGAAACACTTAAAAATCATTGATCATTACATTACCGATCGAAAAGAAGAGGTAAAGAAAATGATTAAACATATGGAGGATACTTATGTAATGGCTCCTGCTAGTGGTAAAACGTGGTATCATAATGCTTTTGCTGGTGGATACGTAGATCATGTTAATAGAGTAGTACAATTTGCTATAAAACAAAAGAATCTTTACCAAGAAATGGGAGGGTTAATTGATTTTACTGATGAGCAATTAGTTTTCGCTGCTCTCTTTCACGATTTAGGTAAGATGGGTGACGGTGATCAACCAAATTATATACCTCAGACAGATAAATGGAGACAGGATAAACTATCAGAGATGTATACTTACAATCCAGACCTAGATTTTATGCTTATTCCAGATAGATCTTTATTCATCTTACAGAAATTCGGTATAAAAGTAGACCAAAAGGAATATTTAGCTATCAGATGTCATGATGGAGTGTTCGATAAAGCGAATGAAGCATACTTTTTCAGTAATGTTGAGTCATCTAGACAAAAAACTTCAATTGTATCTATTCTTCATACAGCAGACTTCTTAGCTTCTAAGGTTGAATACGATATGTGGAAAGCTAAAGGAGGTTCTTCTAAACCTAAACAAGTAAAAACTAAATCTTCTACAGGAAGACCGGTAAATGCTTCTCAAGGTTTAACTAATTTACTTAAAAATATTTAATATGACTACAATATCGTACATAATTTCCGGAATATTAGTTGGAATCGTAATAGTTTTATCATATATTGTTAGAAACCTACTATACAAAGTAGAAAAATACGAAGATATATCAACAGAACAAACAGATTATCTTATTAGAATCGATAAAATTATTAGAGATTCGCAAATGCACCTGCAAAAGCTTGACGAGAAAGGGGTCTTTCAAAGCGACGATGAGGTCGGTTATTTTTTTAATAATATGAAAGATATACAAAAAGAGCTTGATACATTCAAGCTTCCTAAAAATTATGGCAAGGAAGAAAGCAAAAGCTAATTACTTCACTAAAGAGACAGAAGAATATATCGTAAGATATAATAACTCTACAGACAACGAATATAGAAATAAAATTTTCACAGAACATATTTATCTCCCATTTTATAAATTAGCGGAGAATATTATACATACGTTTAAGTTCTACTATACAGACGTCGAACAGATTGAAGACCTAAAACACGAAATCGTAGCAGTACTTACGGAAGAGAAGATTAACAAGTTTGACCCTACTAACGGAGCAAAAGCTTATTCTTATTTCGGTACTATTGTTAAGAGATGGTTAATTAATTATAATAATAAGAATTATAAACGTCTTAAACAGTTCGGCTCATTTACAGATATAGAAGAATCATTCGAACAAAGGATGGACATTGATTCACCCTCTGCTAAGAGCTTAAGTACCTTTCTAGATGAATGGATTCAAGAAACTTACGATGACCTATATGATCTATTCGATAAAGAACACGAACTTAAAATCGCAGACGCTGTACTCACAGTATTTAAAACTAGAAACGACTTAGAAATATTTAAAAAGAAAGCACTCTACATTTATATTAGAGAAATGACAGATTGTGAAACTCCAGCATTAACTAGAGTGATTAACATTCTTAAAGCTGATTGGTATGAAAAGTACCAAAACTATTACGATAGAGGTTTACTTTCTAATAATCCTTTGTAAGTCTATTTATAATAAAAAGACATGAGTTTAGATAAAGAAATATTTAAAGGAAAAACTCTATCTGACCTTTTTGGAGAAATATACGATAATTCTAAAGAAACAAAAGGACAGGTAAAATCTCTTATAAATGAACTAAAACCTCTTATTGAGAATATCGGTGACGCTACTCTTATAGTTCCTATGATAAAAGAGTATATGGAAATCGGAGTTAAAAACGATGATGCTCTAATTAAACTTGCTACAATCATACAGCGAATAGAAGCAGCAGCAGCGAAAGGAGAATCTAATGAGTTTGATTTCTCAGATCTGCAAGATCTTCTTGAAGAACAAGAGTTAGTTGAGCAAGAGTTAAAAGATACAGTAAAGACAGATTCAGAAGAAGATAATAAGTAGTATGTTCGGTACAAATTTTCATACAAAAGATACAAGCAACAGCCTTGGTTCATCAACCCCAGTAAGAGTTGTAGATGTAATTCTGTCTGAAGATCATCCTGAATATGATGTTTACGGACAAAGGAAATGTATAGGTGCTATAAAGTACGAAGAAGTAGATAGAGCATATGATCCAGATTTAGATCCTAAAGTCTTACCTATAGCATACCCTCTACATCCTAATTCAAAAACTATCCCTCTTAAGAACGAGGTAGTACTAATAGTAAACGGGCCTTCTGAAGAGTCCTCTCAAGAGAATGCTAGTAATGCTAAAGTATATTACAGTACTATTGTCAATGTTTGGAGAAATCCTAATTCTAACCCGGTATATAAAGTACAAGAAGAGAATACTAATCTAGGAGACTTTCCTGATGAAGGGTATAATGTTAATCCAATACACCCTTACCCGGGGGATACATTAATAGAAGGTAGATTTGGACAATCTATTAGAATGAGCGGTGCCGGACATTATAAGAATATATACTCAAATAGTTCTAACACCGGAAAACCATTTATGATTCTTAGGAACGGTCAAAAAGAGACTGATAATTCCTTAGACTTAATAGAAGAAGATATCAATAAAGATAAATCTTCTATGTATTTCATGTCTGACCATAGTGTACCCTTAGAAGAAGCTAGAACAAAAGCAGAAACATACCAAGTAGCGCCGGATCTAGCTAGTGCGTATAAAGGACCACAGGTAATACTTAACTCAGGTAGGTTATTTTTTAACGCTCAAGAAGAAGGTATTTATTTTTCTGCTAAAGATGAGTTTGGAATATCAGCAGAATCAGTACATATTGATGGAGTATCACAAATTACACTCGATGCTAAGAAGATTCATTTAGGAGTTAAAGCAATGGAACTGGAATTTGAACCTGTTATAAAAGGAGATCAATTAGAAATGCTATTATATTCACTCCTCAATGAATTAAAATCTGTAGGATCAGCAATGGCTAAAGCTAAGACTATTAAAGGTCATGCTATCCCCACACTTAATATGGAAGGAAGAGTATTAAAAAAGATAGCTAGACAATTAGGTAAATCTATTAACCCCGGAGGTAAATCAGACCTTAAGTCAACTAAAGTATATACAGAATAATGCCACACGGATTACTAAAAGACTTTAAAAGTTTCCTACCAGAAGTGGTAGCAATAGCAGTTGGAGAACTAAAAGCATTTGTTTTTGCATATGCTGATATGGAATTATACAAGATCATAACAAGATTAAAAGAAACTTGCCCACCTCCTAAGACTACAAAAGCGTTACTAGAGAAATTAGACGCTATCAACAACTTAATGAATAAGACTGATAAAAAGATTAAGTCTTTTAAGAAAATACCTAAAGTACTTATACCGGTAATGGTAGCAGGAAAAGTAGTAGTAGAGATTATATCACACTTGGCTTTACCTTCTTCTATCGGTACACCACCAGGTCCTCAAGGAGGTACCATAGTATCTGTCCCAGTAGGTAAAATTACCTCTGCATCTAACAAATTAGTATGGTGCAGAAAAATGGTAGAGACTATAGAAGATGATATTAAAGCTATCAATAATTTAATTGAACAGGCAGAAGGAATGTTTAACCCTATTAGGATGCAAGTAGATAGAGCGTATGCGCTACTAGAAAGATGCTTACAGAACCCAGATATGACAGTAGAAGAGAGAAAAGCTATCTTAGACGGTATACAGGGTATGAATACTTCTACCGGATTAAATTCGAATACAAGTAGAAAAGATTATAAAAAAGACGGAGGTATACCTTATACTTCTACAGCAGGTTACGTATATGATTTATCTGTTATAGGAGAAGTTAATCCAAAAGGAGTAATACCACGTAGACAAGCAATTGCAAAAGATTATAGAGGAATCATCGTTATGAAAGGACCTCTCTCATTCGCTAGTTCAGAGGAAGTATTACTAGACGAAATAAAATTTAGAATAGATAACCAACTTCCATAAACTAACTATTTATATATATGAAACTCGATCAACTAAGAAAAATTATACGAGAAGAAGTACGTTCTGCTATCAAAGAAGAGTTACAAGAAGTAATGAATGAAGCAGTAAAAGCAGCTAGTGCACCTGATAAATTACAACCAGCACCACAAGCAGGTACTACCACTTGGTCAGCTCCTAAAAAGAACCACAACTCTCTAGAAGAGATGTTACAAGATACTAGGAACAATATGACTAACGAAGAGTATAAAAATGTATTTACAGGTACTTCCGATATGGTTCAGAAACCTAATTTTGCTTCCTCTATGGCTAGTAAGATGGGAATGTCAGGACCTACAGTCGGTGTAGATATATCTAAATTAGATTTTGTATCAAAAGCTAAATCTATATTAGATGCATCAAAGGAAAAAGATAAACAAAGAAACTTATAAAAGATGGCATATACAGTAGAAAAAATAGATCCTCTAGATCTATCACCTGACATAGCAGTCGGTATTGATTTACCTTTTAGCGGTAGAGGAGTATTTAATTCTACGTACCTATCTAAAGACGCAATTAGAGCTAATATAATTAATTACTTCCTTACTAATAAAGGAGAAAGGTATATGAATCCTGATTTTGGTTCTGATATAAGAAGACTACTATTTGAAAATATAGATAATGATAATTTAGAAGTAGTACGAGAGGTTATAAAAAGAGATTTAAGTCTTTTCTTTCCTAGAGTAGACCCACAACTAATCCAAGTTACATCAGATCCAGATAACAACACAGTATCCACATTACTAAGGTATCAAATATTAGATACGAATATAGAAGATGAGGTACTTATTAATATAGAAATATAATGGCTGAAGATAGAAATTTAAAATACGTTAATAAATCTTTTACCGACTTTAAAGGTCAATTAGTAGAGTACGCTAAAAATTACTTTCCTGAAACATATAATGACTTTTCTCCTACCTCTCCCGGTATGATGTTTATTGAAATGGCATCTTACGTTGGAGACGTACTATCATTTTATCAAGATACACAACTACAGGAAACTTATTTAACATACGCTAAAGACCCTAAGAATTTATACTCCCTAGCATATATGATGGGATATAGACCAAAGACAACAGGTGTAGCAGAAGCAACAGTAGAAATCAGCCAGATAATAGATGCTGGATTTAACTTTCAGCCTAACTGGGATCAAGCAGCAATAATCCCTAATAATTCTCAATTTGAATCTAGTACTAATACTGCTATCACTTTTTCTGTCAAGAATAAAGTAGATATGTCTTTTTCTAGCTCTTATGATCCTACAGAAGTACTTGTATACGAACTAGCCGGTAATAACCCAAGTCAGTACCTTATTCGTAAAAATGTAGATGTAATATCCGCAGAAGTAAAAGAACAAGATTATTCTATAGGTTCATCAGAAAAATTTAAAACTCTGACAATTCAAGACTCTCAAATAATTGGGATAGAAAGTATAACTGATTTGTCAACAAATGAAACATGGAGTGAAGTACCATTTTTAGGTCAAGACACAATCTTTGTTGATGAGACTAATACAGGTACAGACGCAAATGATACACCGTATCTTTTAAAACTTAAAAAGGTACCTAGAAGATTTGTTACTAGGTTTTTATCTTCCGGATTCCTAGAAATCCAATTTGGAGCAGGAACCAACGATAGTGACGACTCACAGATATTACCAGACCCAACTAATGTAGGTCAAGGTACTAACGAAGGTATTAATAGGTTAGATTATGCTTATGATCCTTCCAATTTCTTATACTCTAAATCTTACGGTATTGCGCCAAGTAATACTACCTTAAGAGTCAAGTACCTAAAAGGAGGAGGAGTAGGTGCTAATGTAATAGCAAATAGTATAAATACTAAATCTGGAGGAGATACAATAACAGCTGTTGGAGGTGATACAAGCAAACTATCATCAGATTTCTTAACGTTTAATAACCCTAAACCAGCTGTCGGCGGTAGAGGAGCAGATACTGTAGAAATGTTAAGAGAAAACTCTCTAAGATCTTTTAGTGAACAGAATAGAACAGTAACATTACAGGATTATACTGTAAGAGCTTTATCTTTACCTTCTAAGTATGGAAGCATAGGGAAAGTATATGTAACCCAAGACGTTCTTACTAATTCAAATAGATCTGTAAATACTTTAACAGATAATAATCCTTTAGCGTTAGCAATGTACACATTAGCCTATAATGCAAAAGGACATTTAATAGCTAGTAATAAAGCAATAAAAGAAAATTTAAAAACTTACTTAAGTCAATATATGATCATAACAGATGCATTGAATATAAAAGATGCATTTGTAGTAAATATAGGAGTAAATTACGATGTAATTATTCGACCTGATTACTCCGGTAGAGATGTTATACTAAATTGTAATAAGAAACTTAAAGAACTATTCGATATAAAGAAATGGAGCATTAACCAGCCAATTAACTTATCATCTATAACATCTGAATTAGACAAAATTAAAGGTGTTGAATCAGTTCAAAAAATAGAAATAACCAACAAAGCAGGAGGAGATTATGCTACATATGCTTACGATGTAAAAGGTGCTACTAGAAATAATATAGTATTTCCTTCTTATGATCCATGTATATTTGAAGTTAAATACCCTGACTTAGATATAAAAGGACGTGTAACAGTATTATAATATGGCAGTATATAAATTATTCCCCGAAAGTGATTCCTTCTTATATACAGAAGAAGTAACAGGAAATGCAGGTTTAGATGAGATAATCGAACTTGGAGGCTACCCTGTAAGTGATGTAGGACAAGCATCAAGAATATTACTAAAGTTTAACACTAGTGAAATTCAAGATGTAATTACTAATAAAGTCGCTGCTAATTCATTTACGAGTAGTTTACATTTATATCTAGCCTCAGCATACGAATTAGCATCTCCTTACTCAGTCTACGCTTACCCAGTGTACGATTCATACATCAACGGAGTTGGTAAATTTGGAGATTTACCTGTAGATAAATCAGGAGCATCTTGGGCCTATAGAGGTCAAGGCGAAACAGCCTGGACAATTCCTTCTAACACAGTAAATATGCCTACTTACGTTACTAGTTCTTATAAAGACGGTTACGAAGGTGGAGCAAGCTGGTATACAGCTTCTGCTGCTGGTACTCTAGAAGGTGTACAGCTACATGAATTAAGCTCTGATCACGACTTAGATATAGATATAACACCAGCTGTAACCTCTCATTTTGACGGTTCATTAGATAATAACGGATACATTGTAAAATTAAAAGATGACTTAGAATTTAATACTAGTTCTTCTATAAGACTTAAGTACTACGGAAAAGATACTAATACTATATACCCTCCTTCTTTAGATATTAAATGGGATGACAGTACGTACAATACAGGAACGTTAAATACTCTAGATACATCTATTGCTATAATCGATATAATTAATAATAAAGGTAGGTATGTTAACGAAGGTAAACAGAGATTTAGATTAAACGCTAGACCACAACATCCACCGAGAACATTTACTACTGGTTCAATATATAAAACTAATTACGCTCTACCTGTAAACAGTTACTACGGTATACGAGATGAATTTACAGAAGAAATGATAGTTCCTTTTGATAATAAATGTACTAAAGTAAGCTGTGATTCAACAGGGCCGTTCTTTGATATTTATATGTCAGGACTACAGCCAGAAAGATACTATAGAGTATTAATTAAATCCGACTTAGATGGCTCTACAACAGTTATCAATACAGAAAATACATTTAAAGTAGTAAGAAATGGCTAGAGACATCAGGATACATAAAACAGTAGTAAGTAAAGATGATTTCGATAAAGTTGTTGATACCTCATTTACTGCTTTTAAAAATCAAGAAGTTGAAGAAGATGAAGATTTAAAAGCTCAATTTTTTAACTTATATGAAAAACTTTACTACGAACTTCCTTTAAATGGAGAAGAAGATTCACATGAGTTTCTTATCAGAGAGAGTTCTAAGTTAGTAGATCTAGAAAAAGATACAGAAGATATACAACCTCTATTAGATGAAATTACACAACTAAGGAGACAGTTACTTGAATTAAACACTCAATTGACTGAAACAGAATTTGCAAACGAACAAGAAATCTTAGACCACCATGCCTAAACATCAATATCACGTTTTTAGAGTAGATTATGATGCTGAATTAGGTTCTAAAGAACTTAAGAGTAGTGATAAGAAGTTGATGGATGACTTTACAATCCATTCATCTTTTTTACCTCACAAACACACAGTAGAACATCACGTATACTCTATTGACGGAGATCTATTAGAATCTAACCATAACTATACTAGCCATACTTTTTCACAAGATTCTGAAATAGCATCTGGAAAAGCAGCTGGACTTACATTAGATCCTGAAAATGATGCTAAAAGATTAGGGTATGATACAGGAGGAGTAGTATTTGTATATAACTTCTTAGACGATCTATTCTCTGAGTCTAAAGTTAAATCTTCATTCTTTATTGAAGAGATATCTAAAGATAGAACAGAAATAAGACTTCTATCTACTCAACTAACAGATAAATACATTTCAGATAAAGTTGCAACTGTTAAGGATAAATTTAATTCTTCATCCTATAAGTATGACTTTAGACTTAACCTTAAGAAAAATAATTTACCTTTAGTAGTAAATATAGATACACAAGAGTATAAAGATTCTGTTTCTGTTATTCTTAAGCTTTATAGACCCCTTAGTGATGAAATAGGTTTAAAAAACCAGGTATCTTTAGAGGAGATTGTAAGTAATACAGAAGCGTACGAAATAGAGACTACTACTACACCTGATGAAATTAATATACCAGAATTAAGAGGACCTAATTTTGCTATAGAAGAAGCATTGAACGTCGGTAATCCTACACAGTACTTTAATTACCAAGAATTATTTAACTACCCATTAACTAGTTCTTATAGAGAAGTATCTGCTCTATTTAATGAAAAAGGAGCACAACTTAGTATAGACTACACAGAGTACTCTAACTTTGCACACTTTAGTTCAGTAGAAGAAAGGTTAAGAAATTTTAAATATAAGCTAGACTCAATAGAAGCTTATCAATCTAGTATAGATGCTATATCTAATGGTAATTCACCTGCTCTAGGTATAACCGGGAGTAAAGTATATTATACTGATTTAATAAATAATATAGTACATAATTTTGACCACTACGACAGGTACCTATATTTTGAGAGTAGCTCTTATAGTTGGCCTAAAACAAATAGCTATAAACCCTATATAAACCAAATAGGATCCGCAACAGGGTCTTTTTGGACACAAAAACTGGTAGAAGCTCAAAGGTACGATAACGATAATCTTAATTCATTAAGGTACTCTATTCCATCTTTCTTAAGAGAAGACAGCACTAATATACAATACGAAGCATTCATTGATATGCTAGCACAGCATTTTGATAACATATGGGTGTACACACAAGCAGTAACAGATAAATACGACGCTGATAACAGACTAGATCACGGTATTTCTAGAGATTTAGTTCAAGACGCATTAAGAGGCTTCGGAACAAAACTGTATAGTAGTAATAAATCAACATTAGATTTATTCAATATGTTTGTTGGGGAAACGTATAATACCGGAAGTGAACAAATAAGCACATTTATTTCTGCATCTGATAAAATCATATCAGAAGATAACTATAGAAAAGAAGTATATAAAAGATTATACCACAACTTACCTTTACTTTTAAAAGCAAAAGGAACTGAGAGAG
>Ga0222717_10000808_pt1 | contig 26448 bp, 24 predicted proteins | sample C33_18DmetaG_FD_165053 | JGI IMG/M metagenome (GOLD analysis project Ga0222717, IMG submission 165053) | Estuarine water microbial communities from San Francisco Bay, California, United States - C33_18D | ecosystem: Environmental > Aquatic > Marine > Unclassified | place: USA: California... | reverse complement strand
TCGTGGTTATCACAGCACTGTCTATAATAATTCTGGCGGTTCATTTCGAGTAAGTGAGTATGGTTCAGGGTCAGGTGATGGCTATAACCCCGCCAGATTCCCGTTCCTGACCGGCGCTTTGACCACTGCCCGCACGGTGAACTCGGGCGATATTCTCCGCTTCGGTATTGGCGATTTCGTTATCAAATTTGATTAAGGAACCTAAATGGCTCGGTTCGCAGATCGTGTAAAGGTTTCGACCTCTACGACAGGCACAGGCACGGTTACGCTAGGCTCTGCGGAGACTGGCTATCAGGCCGTGCCTTCTTCTTTAGATGGGCACACGGTTCGGCTGGTAATTGAGGATACCGGCGGCGCCTGGGAAGTATCTACAGGTGTATATACCCATTCAGGGAGTACGCTTTCCCGTACATTAACGAGTTCAAGTACAGGCAGTTTGTTGAACCTGTCTGGCAATGCCAAAGTCTTTATCAGCGCCTCTGCCAATGATTTGGATCTCCTTTACGCAGACATCAATGTCATCGTTCTGAACGGTGAGTTTGTGGTCGATGGAACTGCCAATCAAACTCTGACCTTGGTGCCTTCGGTGACTTATCGTTTTGATGTTTCGGCAAGTTCCATATCAGGTCATCCTTTCCGCTTCAGCACAACCTCAGACGGCACTCACAACAGCGGTTCGCAATTCACTACCGGCATCACCGAAGTGGGCACACAGGGCACTGCAGGGGCCTATATTGAGGTGAAGCTAGAACAGGATTGCCCAGCGCTTTATTACTACTGCGCAAACCACTCAGGCATGGGCGGGGCAATCGTTGTAAGACCGCCGGTGGTTGGTACAGACGCCTTGGCTTATGATGCAAACCTGCAAAGCTTTGTGTCTACTTTTACGCTCCCTACGTCTGACGGGAGTGCAAACCAGGTTTTAAAAACAACTGGCAGCGGAACTCTTCAATTCGGCACAATAACTTCTTCGGCAGGGTTTGGCACAGTAAACGTGGCCTCACGCACTCTTACGACTAACACCACAGTAGGAGCCACAGAAAGCGCTCTAACAGTTGGGCCGCTTACTATTGCCAGCGGCGTAACTTTAACTATTGCGGCTGGGGGAAGGCACGTAATCCTATGACCGAAATTCGTGTAGATACAATCGTTGATGCCGCTGGAACAGGCGCACCCAACTTCACTACCGCCCCAACCGTGGGTGGTGTTGCTCTAGGCAGTATAGGTACTTCCAGTTTTACGAGTAGTGGTACTGAGCCATCAAGCCCTAGTGATGGTGCAGTTTGGTGGGATACTACAAACAGCGAATTAATGATCTATGCAAACAGTGAGTGGCAAACGGTTACTTTGGGAGCTTCACCACCCGCTTTACCTTCGCATTACGGCGATAGGGGAATACAGGGGCCGGGATATAGCGCAGTTGAGTATTCAAGTACTAGCAATTATGGTAATACCATTGATTATTGGGATTTTACCACCCTTGGTAATGCTTCTGACTTTGGAGATGATGCACATTATATCTCGTCTAGTTCTTGTACGGCGGGATCTGGTCGAGGATTTATTATCTCTGGAAATATACAAGGTACTTTGACTCCGAATATTCGGACAATTCTTACTGCCACTTTAGGTAATTCAAGTCAGTATGGTGATATAGGAGTAGCTAAACAAGACACTTGTGCAGACAATGATGCAGACCGAATGTTTGTTTCTGGATTTACAAGCACCGATAACCGTATTGAGTATAAAAGTATAGAATCCTCTGCAAACACTGCTGATTTTGGAGACATTACAGACAACGATTATCAAGCAATGGGAGTGGCTAGTGATGGCACTAGAGGCTTCTTTATGGGCGGGAACGGCAATAACGGCCTGACTGACCGAATTTGTTCTATTGTAATACAAACAACGGGTAACGCTACTGATTGGGGTGATCTTGCACTCGCTTGTATGAACACAAAAGCCTGTGGTAACGATACTAGGGTTTTGCATTGTAGGGGCAGAAAGCAAGGTTTTGTTGAATTTTCTGAAATATATTATTTCGACACATCTTCTGCAGGTAACGCATCTAGCTTTGGGGATATGGGTGATGACACTTGGTTGGGTGGGATGTCGTGTAATGAAACTAGAGCCTGTTATTCTGGTGGTACTGCGAATTATCCTAATAAAAGAGATGAGATTACGTATGTCACAATAGACACTCTTGGTAACGGAACCGATTTTGGGGATCTAACCAAAGAACGGGGTAATACTGATTCAATGTCGGGGGCCGCTGCGTAATGTCTGATATTACAGTAGATAAAATTAACAATTTAGCTGGCACAGGTGCTGCTAATTTCACCTACGGAATTAAGGTTGGAGGAAGTTTGCAAGGCCTTGGTGGCGGCGCATTTACTAATAGTGACACTGAACCCACTAGCCCCAGCGATGGTGATGTTTGGTATCAACCAACGCTTAGGTATTTAGACTATCGGGCTGGGGGTGAGTGGAAGCGAGTTGTTGGCAGTGGAACGGCAAATCCACTTCCTCCTGTCTGGTTTGGTGATAGAGCATTGTTTACGTTAGGTTTTGTAAGCGCTGGCCGAGACAATAGAATACAGTACTACGACTTAGATGTTGGAGCGACTGTTAACACTTTCGGTAATTTATTAGCAGATTCTGCATATGTTACTGGTGCTTCTGGTGGGGGTCGAGGTCTATTTGCGGGCGCAGCGACAAGCTCAGGGGTCGTTAATACAATACAATACATCACAATAGCCTCGACTGGAAACTCTACTGACTTTGGTGATCTGACAGAGGTTTCTTATACCATTGCTTCAGCATCTAATGGCAACAAAGCTATTTATGCTATGAATGATAATAACAAAACGAGTTTAATCCAAGAAGTCACCATAGATACCGCTGGCAACGCCACCGCTTGGTCTGGCACTTTAACTCAGGCCAAAAGTAATGGTTGCGGTGCTTCTGATGGTACTAAGGGTTTCTTCTTTGGTGGGAGAACGGCTTCTAGTTCTACTGCTATTAATGAAATAGATTACGTGACTATTGCTACGGATGGTAATGCCTCAGACTGGGGAAATCTTGCTACGGCAAGAAAAGATACGGGCGGCAACTCCGCTTGTGGAACCAGTAGCCGTATACTTATTGGTGGGGGAACTAATTCATCAGGAAATTATACTGCAACTATTGATTATATAAATCCAGCAAGTGCTGGTAATGCGTCTAGTTTTGGTAATTTAGCAAACGCTCTTTGGTATACTGGCTCTACGAACAACGATACACACGCAATTTGGGTTCAAGGCCTAAATGCTTCAGTTCAATTCCAAAATTACGCTCATAGAGTTACAATAGATACTACTGGAAATGCCTCACTTTGGGGTACTACCGCTGAGGCGGGGTACGGCATAGGTGCTACATCAGGAGCGCATTCATAATGAGTACATTAAAAGTAAACACCATTAAAGATAACGGCACAGCGATTGACCTTGAAAATGGTATCTTAGTCGGTGGTACCTCACCTACACAAAATTACACTGCCAGTGGAACTGAGCCTAGTAGCGGGAATGCAAACGGCGACTATTGGTGGGATACTGGCAATGAAAAACTTTATCAGTATTTTAATGGTGAATTTCGAGCGATTACTACAGTACCCCCGCCACCACCACTGTCGCATATTGGCGATAGGATGCTTGTAGCGGGTGGTAACGGTCCCACATCTGCAATTCGTTACATAGATTTAACTGGTTCTGGTGGCTCAACCTCATTTGGATCTTTAACAAGTGCTAGAAATGGAGTCTCAGGCTCATCAAGTGGTAGTCGAGGGATATTTGCAGGGGGTATAATAAGCAATTACATTAACAACATCGATTATGTTACAATCTCTACGCCGGGAAATTCTACCGATTTTGGCGATCTGACAAGTATTCAAACGGTTTCTTCTGCATCTGATGGCACTACCACAATCTTTGCAATGTGGGATGGTGCTACTACATATAACGGCTGGATTTCAGAAATTACAATAGCAACTACTGGAAACGCTAGTGTTAGGAGCGGCCTCCTAACTCAGACTAGGAGTAATGCTTGCGGTGCTTCTGACGGCACTAAAGGTTTCTTTTTTGGCGGGTACGCCTCTAGCGGTCGTGTAAATACTATAGATTATGTAACTATTGCCACAGCTTCTAGTGCAATTGACTGGGGGGATCTTACTTCAGTTAGGTATCAACAAGGACAAAATTCGGCTTGTGGAAATAGTAGTCGTGTTCTTCACGCTGGTGGTAATGATGGAATTACTTATACCAATACTATCGAATACATTAATCCCGCTAGTGCTGGAAACGCCACTGACTTTGGTGATCTGCTTGCAGGAATGAGGTTTAGCAGTTCTGCTTGTAACAGTACTAAAGCTTGTTGGGTTGCTGGGAAATCAACAACGGCGTATTTGAATACTCAACAAATAGTCACCATAGATACCACTGGGAATGCCACATCTTTTGGAACTTACAATGCTACGTTGCAGAGTCTGGGGGCTTGTTCGGGGTTCCCTTCGTAATTACTAGACTAAAAACTTCAAGGAAAACAAATGACAAATATAGTTACAAAACCAATCACGTTTTCTTTGCCCGTTGAGGCATCTGAAAATATTAATCAGGTAGCTGCAGCTAGGGTTGCTGAAAAACTACCAGAAATAGATCAGGCAACACGAGCCTTTGATCGTCAGAACTCTCAAACAACACTGAGTTTAATGACCCTGACTATGCTTAACGGGCACTCGCCAATGCGAATGCTTCGACAAGTTGCTGCAGAGGTTGAAACTCGTAAAATGGCTCTGAATGAAGCGCAAGTCAGTCACGCTGAGTGCCGTGAAGAAATTCTAGAATTAGAGGGCCAAGACGATATCGTGTCAGAGGCCAAGTTGCGAATGAAGCGCCATTCTTTAATGACGTTAGAGCATAAAATTAATGGTTCCATCAAAGACATTGCTACGCTGTGTGACGCCTACGATAATCTGAAAGAAAAGCACGGTATTGATGAATGGGATGAGCTTTCTTTTGAGGCTGAAGAGAAGCGGCATCACGTAAGGCGTGGCTTTGAGCTTATGTACCGAAATTTGTTGAATGGGGGTCGAGCATCAACTTCAACGATTGAATATATGCAGCAATATGGAGTGCATCCGCAGATCGGTTTTACTGAGGTAAGCGGGTATGTACAGGTGTGTGGTCAACGCATTGCACAAGGCGAATTGTTACACTCAAACGATCTTGAAGATTTCTTGGATGCAATGGCTGAAAAGTATCACAAAAATGTAGATGCTACTGCCGAAAGAATTTTTGGAAAAGCTGATTTTGTGAATCCAGAGTATATGCTGCAGCTCGAAAAGCCAAAAGGGGATGAAGATGTTTCTGAAGTATAAATTACATAGAACTCATATGGGAAACACAACACCACCGTGGGTCGAAAATCCGGGTCACTTTTTTGATCCAGACAATAAAACTTACATTGGTTACACGCCTGATGAAGCTGATCGAGCGTATTGGGTTCCTGATACCGTTACAAACTATACGCAGTCAGAACTGGTTACTTACGTTCTCGATCTGCATTCTCGCTACCCAATTTTAGAATTAAGTGAAGATAACCCCTCAGAAACACCAAGTGCTATGACGAATGATGAAGTAACAGCATTTGTGAACGCTTGGGCGACTGCAGTAAGTTCTTAAAAGGAACGTAAATGCTAGGCTTTAGCCCCCTATCATCAACAACTCTTGCAGACGATGGACTCTTAATAGTTTCATCGTCTATTAGTTTGTCAGGGGTAAACAGTCAAGGTTCTACAGGTAGTTTAAATCTTACTGTAGTAGACAGTAAAACTTTAACATCTGTTTCTAGTGTAACTGCAGTAGGTTCTGTTTCAACATCTGTAGTAGATACTGAGTCATTAGTGTCTGTATCTAGTTCCACTGCGTTAGGAACTTTATCTTTAACTGTAACGGATTCAGAGACTCTTTCCTCTGTTTCCTCCTCTTCTCAGATCAACTCTTTAGGAGTACAATCAGAAGATGCGCAGTTAGTAACATCTGTATCTACATCCTCTCAAGTTGGGAATATAGTTACTAATATAATAATCCCACTCTCTTCAGTAAATACAACAAGTCAAGTTTCATCACCACAAGGAACTAGTGAAGACCAACAACTTCTAAACTCAGTTTCCTCAATCTCACAAATAGGAACTGTCTCCACAAGTACTTCAGAGCAAGATGTTCTAAGCGGTGTTTCTTCTGGTTCTAGCATTAATAATATATCTGTAACAGTCACTGACTTACAGGTACTAACTTCTGCATTTTCTTCAGTACAAGTTAACTCTGTTATACCAAACAGCGGCATAGATTTAACTGGAGACTCTTCTTCAGTTGTTGTAAATTCAGTTAACTCAAATGCGACATCTAACGAAACCCTTTCAACACTAAACTCAACTACACAAGTAGGCTCAATTCAAATTGGCCCTTCAGAACACCTAGTAGCAGTTTCAGTAACTTTAAGTGTTTCTTCTTTAACATTATCTGCTAGTTCAAATAAAACTGTTGAAGATGTAAACTCTGCCCTTATTTCGGGAAATATAGGCGGTTCAATTAGTGTTGAGCTATCCTCAGACTCAAGTGTTTCTGAAATAGGGGTTGTTACTAAAACAGCCTCTAGTAACCCAACATTAGTTAAAGTTACTTCACAAACATTTGTTGATATATCCGCATCAGGTACTGCCAACACAGACTTATCAACAGTATCTTCATCTACTCAAATACCAAACAGTTTAGATACAGAAGTTGTTAATATTGCTTCTACAGTAGGTGTTAATACTACCTCTGAAGTAAATAATGTTTCTGGTATCGAAACTATAAACGCTGATGTTCTCTTAGATACTACACCTAATTTATACTATTCTGGTGATACTTCTGGTGGAGTTAATTATACAAGATCTACACAGATTCAGAGTTCTTCTATTGGAGTCGAACTTTATTTTAAACTAGATTCTAATTATACTACTGGTACAACTTGGATATTTGATTCACAAGGTTCTAAGTCAGGTTGGACTAGTCAGAGAATCTACGCTTACCTAAACGGAAACTCTATTAGCTCTCACGTTAAGTTAGGTAACCAGTTACTTAGGACAGCGACTAGTTCGTTTACTATTAGCCCGTCTGGTGGTATATCTGTAGACACTTGGTACAGATTACACGTATATCAGAGTGGTCAGCGTCACTACATAACCTTGTATGATGACTCTAATAGTCTTGTACACTATCAAAGTCAATTACTTACTATAAGCTATGGGCCTTACACTTCAAGCTCCTATCAATTTTTCTTAGATGATTTTACTGTAGGCGGTTATGCTGGAAACACTTTCCAAGGCTTAATAAATAACTTTAACATAAACGCTCCTTCAAATTTCAATAGGAGTTTAGTCCTCAATCAAAGGACTACCCCTACTTGGGCAGCTACTGGCGGTTTCACAAATGACGCAACAGCAGCTGATACACTTGTTTTTGATAGCCCTTTTCAAGCACCTCACAAAGTAAATTCTGGTGTAGCTGTTTCACCATTATCTTTTTTCGTAGACTCTTCTGTTACTCTTGACTCGGCTACCTTTACAGGTCAAGTTGGTAATATTGACAGTTTCAACGTAAATTCTAGTATAGATCTTATTAGTGTTACTACTAGTTCAGATTTACAAACTGTAACTCAAGTTCACTCAAGTAACCCTACAATCATCTCAGTACCTGTACAAACAGATATTGAAGATGTTGATAAAATTTCTACAGTATTTCTTCCAACATCTTTACTAGGGGTTTCTCTAGGAGCGGTTGTTGAAAATTTAAGTTTAACTTTAAGTAGTTCATCTTCTAACATAGTTACAGATGATCTTTCAGTTAGCTCCTCTGTAAGTATTAATAGTGTATCATCTCAAGCCTCTATACAAGGTATTTCTAAACTTGTAATAGTTGATTTAAATGATGTTTCTTCAAGTGTAGGTATTAACGACTTAAAAGAAAACTTATCTCTAACTTTATCAACAGTTACATCTACATTACAAACCCCTAGTTTAATAATTGATATTGATGAAATTATACCACCCTCACTGTCGGTATCTTCTCAAGTATCTGTAGGTCAAGTTAATACTGGTGTTGGATCACCCTTATCTAGCATAAGCACTAGTTTAGATATTAACCCCGTTGTACTAGGGGTATTACTTGAAAAAGTTGAATCTGAAGTTACTCTTACACCAATATCAATCGGTGTACCCCTTACTGGTGTAAGCTCTAGTTCAGAGATTAATACACTTGAATCATTAGTTAGCACACTAATTAACGGTGTATCAAGCCCAGCAAGTGTTAACTCTCTTGCTGCAACTAATAACAGTAGCATAAGTATTAGCTCTGTATCTACTGCTTCACAAGTTGCTCCTACACTTGATGTAAACTCTATTGCTATCATTACAGGTGTAAGTTCTGCTACAGCCTTTAATATTGATTCAGCTTTTACAGGTCAAGCAAGTCCTTCTGGAGTTTCCTCTTTACTTGAAGTTGGTGCAGTAATTGTAAATATTACAAAAGTACTTTCTTCTGCAAACTCTTCTTTCAATGCATCTGATGAAGTAAAGGGTGTAATAAACGCATCTGTACAACTAAGTACCTTACCGTTAGTTACTGTGGGTAGAGGTTCTATAACACTGTCTACAGATGGATTTAACTTTGAAGAGTTTAAGAATGCTTATGACAGAGCAAGAACTGTTTATATTTCGAGGGCTGCTTAATGCCAAGTACATCTGATGAAAGAACTGTTGTTATAGTAGAAGAACTTAGAACAGTATTCGTAGAAAAAGATGATACACCTTTTGATAGGTATATCTACATTACTAAGTAAAGGATCATAAAATGGCGTTTAGATGGCCTAACAAAGACCCAGATGAAACACTTGACTATAGTGTTGATTGGTCACGTTTTCTAGGTGATAAAACAATATCAAGCGTTCAATGGTTTCTTAGAGATGAGAACCGTGTTATGCAAGAGATCACGGCTGGGCAAACTCTGAATAATATAACTATTACGTCTACGACTAATACTGATACAGTTGCGACAATATATATTGCTGGTGGACTAAACAATGTTGACTATAAGTTTACCTGTCGTATAACTAACAACTTAGCTAATACTGTAGAGAGATCTATTAAAATAAGAATGCGGGAACAGTAATATGGCATACGACTTTTTAGGGATAGTTAACGACATAAACAGAAGGTCTAATGAGGTAGAGCTTACAACAGCTAACTTTGATACAGTTACTGGTTATTACTCCGCTATTAAGGACTCTGTTAACTCATCAATTAACTTTATAAATCAACACGAATATGAGTGGCCTTTTAATCACTCTGAGGAAGAAGAGACACTTACAGCTAACATTGTTAGGTATTCCACTCCCGGGGATGCTAAGACTGTTGATTGGGATAGCTTTAGAATAGCGAGAAGTGCTACATTGGGTAATGAAACAGTTAAATTAAAATTGATTTCATACGAAGAATATCTTGACAAATACGCAGATTACGAGTATAACTCTGAGTTAAAAGGTATGCCACGTTATGTGTTTCAAACACCTAGTAGAGAGTATGGGTTAGTACCTGCTCCAGACAAAGCTTACACTATCTTTTATGAGTATTACAGACTACCTGTCGATTTAGTTAACTCTACTGATGTACCTTCTTTACCAGAGTACTTTAGACACGTTATTGTAGACGGTGCTATGTACTACTTGTTTATGTTTAAGGGTGATATGCAAGCAGCTAATGCCTTACAACAAAAGTTCCTTATGGGTATTAAACATTTAAGAAGTACTTTTATAAACAGAACAAACTACGTAAGAGACACTAGAGTACATTACTAATGGCTATACAGTATCAAACATTTCCTATAGAATTTAAAGGGGGTCTTATTTCAAACCTAAGCCCTCTTCAACAGGGTGTGAATGCTGTAGGATCAGCCTCTATTTTAGAGAACTTTGAACCATCTACAAGTGGGGGGTACTCTAAAGTAAAAGGTTTTACTAAGTTTGATACAACAGTTTTACCGGGGTCAGGGGATGTTTTACTTACTAAGGTATTAGGTCTTAACTTTGTTTTAGCGGCTAGGGCTGATGGTGGTGTTACTAAATACTACGAAAGTCAAGGAAGTGGGTGGACTTTAAGAGGAACCGCTGCTTCTTTAGGCCAAAGAGTTCGTTTTGTTGATGTCACATTGGGCGGTAAAAAGAAAACTATATTAGTGGATGGAGTTAACTTTCCATCTATTTATAATGACACTGATGACACCTTTACTTTTTTATCAGCTTCTAACTCTCCAGACATTGCTGCATCATCAGATACAGAGTTCTTTAAAAATCATTTTTTCTTTGCTAGTGGTGCTAACCTTGTATTCAGCGCCCCCTTTGATGAAACAGATTTTTCTGCAGCTAATGGTGCTGGTAGCCTTTCTCTAGGTTCTGAAATAGAGGGCTTAAAAGTATTTAGAGATCAGCTTATAATTTTTACTAAAAGGTCTATACATAAGCTTGTCGGTAATAGTGTTTCAGATTTTAATTTATCTCCTATAACACTGGATATTGGTTGTACTGCAAAAGAGACTATTCAAGAAGTTGGTGGAGATATTATGTACCTATCCTCTGATGGGATTAGGTTATTATCTGCTACTGATAGAATTGGTGATTTCGGTTTAGCTGTTGCATCTGCCCCTATTAAAAAAGATACAGAGTATTTTCTAAAACTTGCTAATAATTTTTCCTCTTTAGTTATAAGGGAAAAAGCCCAGTATAGAATATTTGGTTATAACGCAGCTACTCCCTCAGACTTATCACCCGGACTACTTGCAACAAAGTTTTCCGCTCAAGGCGCAGACTCTATAGCTTGGGCTACATTAAGGGGGATGAAGGTAAACGTATCTGACAGCCAAATTACTGGAAACTCTGAAACTATCGTATTTGGTAATGACTCAGGATACGTTTATAAGATGGAGTTTGGATCTAGTTTTGACTCTGAAAACATAAGGTGTGTTTATGAATCTCCTTATATGCCCATTCAAGATCCTCAAATAAGAAAAACTTTTTACAGAGTTACTACCTATGTAGAACCCACAGCCGTACTTAGTTTAGATATAAACTTATCATATGATTTTGCTGGTCAAGGAAAAGGTACTACGATTGATCCCCCTACAAGCACTCTTGTAAGTACGGCGGGTGCAGTATCTTTATATGGCGCTCCGACTTCTATTTACAATACATCTACCTATGGTAGTTTTGCTGACAGGATTTATGAAACATTTGCGCTAGGTAGTGGTAAGACGGTTTCAATTAGGTATGAAGATGACTCTACTAACCCAACATTTAAATTAGACACTGCAGTGTTAGAATTTAGAACTAACGAAAGACAGTAAGGACAAACTAAAATGGCAGGATATACAAGACAAGATACTACAGGTCAGATAGCTAATGGTGAAGCTATTGATGCTGATGACATTAATGCTGAGTTTAATGCTGTTCAATCTGCTTTCACTGGTGCATCTGGTCATAATCACGATCCTAGTTTATCTGACTCAGGAGCGCCTATTGAGAAGGTTGGCCCTGCAGGACAAATTACGGTAAACTCAACTCAAGTGTTACCTAATGGTGATAACACTATAGATCTTGGTGGTTCAACGTCTAGTGCCAGATTTAAAAATGGTAGATTTGGCTCTACTGTCTCAGCGGCTACTCTTGATGGGGATACTGTAGTAGCTGGTAGTAGTGGTTATATGACCCTTACAGATAATGAGTTAGATGTTTCATCAGGTAACCTTCTTGTAGATGTCGCTGGTGATATAACATTAGATGTAGCTGGCGGTAACATTCTTCTAAAAGATGCAGGTTCTGACTTTGGTAGTTTAAATAATGCATCTGGCAATATGACTATCAGATCTGGTACTACAGATGCGGTGGTATTTAGTGATGCTAATGCTGACTTTCAAGGTACTCTAGATGTAACACTTGCTGCAACTTTAGATAACGATTTAACTGTTGCTGGTAATGTATCTTTTAGCAATGCTACTAATACTGGTTTGTTTGCTGTAACTCCCCCCTCTACTTTTACAGGTACAGTGACAGGTAACGGTGGTTTCTCAGGATTACTAACAGGTAACGTAAACGGTGACGTATTAGCTACAGATGGAACCGTAGTTCTTCAGAATGGTACAGATGGGTCAGATGCTGCACTAACTGGTACAGTCTCAAGTCTATCTAATCACGACACTGATGATTTATCAGAAGGTTCTACTAATCTTTACTATACGTCTACTAGGGCAGATACTGCAGCAAAAGGTGCTATCTCTGTTACGGACTCTGGTGGTGACGGTTCTTTAGCTTATGACAGTAGTACAGGTGCTATTACTTACACTGGGCCAAGTGCTACAGATACTAGAGCGCATTTCAGTGGTGGAACTGGTGTATCTATTACTGATGGAGAGGTTTCGATTGGTCAGGCAGTAAGTACAACTGATGATGTAACTTTTAATAATCTCACATTAGACGGTGATCTTACTGTAGGTGGTACTACAACAACAGTGAACAGTACAACTGTAACTGTAGCTGATCCTATTTTTACACTAGGTGGTGATACCGCACCTACTGCAGATGATAACAAAGATCGTGGTATTGAGTTTAACTGGCATAATGGAACCGATGCTAAACTAGGTTTCTTTGGTTTCGATGATAGTGAAGGTAAATTTACCTTTATACCAGATGCAACAAACAGTAGTGAAGTTTTTACTGGTACTGCAGGTACTGTTGTCGCCTCTACTTTCGAAGGAGATTTGACCGGGGATGTAACTGGAACAGTTAGTGATTTAAGTAATCAGGACACTGATAGTTTATCAGAAGGCTCTAGTAATCTTTATTTTACAGACGATAGAGTTACAACTCCAGCTAGAGAGGCTTTATCAGCTAGTGGCGGTATATCTTATAATAGTTCTACTGGTGCTTTTTCCACTGACCCTAACTCAACCGTACAAGCCTCTAAACTTGACTTAGGCACTTGGGAAATTCAACAGTCAGGAACTTCTCTAAAATTTCTTACTGGTGGCACCTGTAGGATGCAACTAGATTCTAATGGTAACCTTACTGTAGAAGGCAATATAACTGCTTATGGCGCTCTAACACCTTAAAGGACTAAGTAATGGCATTACCTTCATCAGGAGCTATCTCTCTTAATCAGATGCACGTAGAGGCAGCTGGGTCAGGTGTAAGTGGAACTACTGTTTCACTTAATGATTCTGATATAAGAGGTTTAATTAGTAAAGGTTCTGCAACAGGTATGAACTTTGCTGAATGGTATGGTAGTAACTCAGTTGAGTCTGTCTCCTTCGATGTAATCGGCGGTGGTGGCGGCGGCGGTGGCGGTATGCATAACGGCGGCAACACTGGGGGTCTAGTTGACGGTGGTAATGGCGGTAACAGTAGTTTTACTATTACTCACTCAGGTACCACTCTTTTAGGAAGAACTTCTACTGGTGCCACAGGTGGCGCTGCAAGCTCTCTCAACCATAGCGGTGATAGTAGTGGTGAGGCTAGTGCATTTGGTGCTGGTGGCGCTGACTCCAATAAGCAACAAAACGGATTTGCTGCTCCTGCAACATCGTATGGCGCAGGTGGCGGTGGCGGTGGAGGCCGTAGACAAACAAACTTCTTTGGTTCAGTATACAACACAGACCCCGCTGGTGCTGGGGGTTCTGCGGCAGACAGAAATCAAGGTACTTCCTCAGTTAATATCTATACAGGATCAGTATTAACTATTGTAGTAGGCGCTAAAGGTACTGGTGGTGTTGATCCCAACGGTGGTACAACTGGTGCTAATGGTGCTACTGGAAGAGTTTCTATTACTGTAGGTGGGTCAACTTACACTTATACTAACCCCGGAACATATACGGTAAACTTATAATGTCTGACTTTACACCAGAACAGTTAGAAGAAATGCTTGACAGAGCTGCTAAGAAGGGCGCTAGACAAGCCTTGTGTGATTTAGGCTTATCTGATATGGATGCAGCTAGTGACATTAAAGAGCTACGTAGTTTGTTGGACTCTTGGAGAGACACAAAGAAAAGTATTTGGAAAACTTTAGTACAATTAGGAACAGTTGCAGTACTGACATTCATAGCTACTGCCGTATGGATGCAAGTAGGCAAGTAAGGAAAAAATAGATGGCAAAACGTTTCTTAGGATTTACACCAGAGCAGAGAGGCAAGATTGTGCCTGAGTTAGCTGGTATGCAAGGTGATGAACAGCGTAGAGTTATTGCATCTAATCCTGCTTATCAAGCTAAACTAGGTAATGCAACAGAGCAAGCTATGCGTGTTTTAAACCCTCAACCAGTTAAAGCTAATAATGGTATGTATGTAAAAGGTTTTAACGAGGGTGGACAAGCTAAACTAGATGCCGCACAGAAACGTGTGGCTGATGCTCAAGAAGCTTTACAGGCCGCTAGAGATGCTCAAGCCGCTAATCCAGAAGATGCATCTCTAGTAACAAAGGTCACTGAGGCTGAGACTAGGTTAAGAAATGCCCAAGAAGCTCTTCAAGGTGCAGAGACTTCATTTAAAACTACTGAGATGCCCTCTAATGTGGAGATGACATCTGCAGCCATAAATGATCCTGAGTCTTTAACTACTAAAACAGACGTAGAGAAGATAGCTACAGATGATAAACAAACCATTGCTGAGGGCACTGGTGAGGTTGGAGATGCTGAGAAGGCAACTGCAACAACTGCAGAAACAGAAGCAGACGTAGTAGCCCCAGAAAAGAAATCCGCCCCTACAGTTGAAGCCGTTACAGTTACAGATGAGGTTCAGAAAACTTTAGATTCCTTAACTGCAGCAACTGGGCTACCTAGTGACGAGGCTCTAGCTAAAGCTGCGACTATGAACCCTGATGAGTTAGCTCAACTAGGTTTAACTGCAGCACAGATTACAGCCGCACAAACAGTTAAGGCACCTGATAAACGTAAGGTAGAAGACGGTGAGATGATCTCAGGATCTTCTGTCGATATGGATCGTGTAAAGGAAGAGACAAGCTTTGAGGCGGCTACAGGCGCACCCTCTTCTGATGCTACAGTCCAAGGCCAGTTAAGCGGTCTTATGGAAGACTTTGAAGGTAAGAACCCACCAGCTTGGGCTGCAGGAGCTATGAGAGCGGCATCAGCGGCACTAGCGGCTAGGGGTCTTAGTTCTTCTAGTATGGCTGGTATGGCTATTGTACAGGCGGCAATGGAGAGCGCTATTCCTATAGCTTCTCAGGATGCTAAGACTGCAGCAAGCTTTGAGTTACAGAATTTATCTAATAAGCAACAGTCTGCTATGTTTGCTGCACAGCAACGTGCTGAGTTTCTCAACCTAGAGTTTAACCAAGAGTTTCAGACTCGTGTAGCTAATGCAGCTAAGATCTCTGATATAGCTAATATGAACTTCACTGCAGAGCAACAGATTGCTTTAGAGAATGCCCGTCTAGCTCAGTCAGTAGACCTAGCTAACTTAGATGCAGCTAATGCTAAGGTGTTGTCTGATGCTGCAGCAATGACTCAGATGGACACAGCTAATTTAAATAACCGTCAACAGGCGGCTATACAGCAAGCTAATGCATTCCTACAGATGGATATGCAGAACTTAGAGAATGAGCAACAGACTAATGTATTTAAGGCCCAACAACGTGCTAATGCTTTGTTGTCTGACCAAGCAGCTGAAAATGCGGCTAAACAGTTTAACGCATCTAATAAGATACAGGTTGACCAGTTCTATGATAATCTAAGTTCATCACTTAGTATGTTTAACTCTGAACAAGCTAATGCTCAGAATAGGTTTAATGCTGGTGAAACAAACGCTATTGAGCAGTTCAATAAGAAGATGGTAGATGAGCGTGAAAGATTCAATGCTAGTAACCAGCTTATAATTGAGCAAGCTAATGCGTCGTGGTATCAAACAGTTGCCACTATAGATACTGCAGCAACCAATGAAGCTAATCGTGCGGATGCGGCGGCTGCAACTAATATGACAGCCTTAGCGTTTAGTGCTATGATGCAAGAGACTAGGGATATGATGAGTTATGCTTGGCAGTCTGCTAACAATGATGCGGATAGAGCAACCCAGCTTGCTATTGCACAACTATCATCAGAGGATGCTAAACAGGCAGCAAGTGCTGCTAAATCTTCTGGTTTTTGGGGCGCTATGGGTAATTTTGGTAGTGCCGTTATCGAAGGTTATTTGGGTAATAGGTTCAGAGGTAGGAACCCCATCACTGGTGAAAGGGACGGATAAAATGAGCGAAGTACAATTTTCCTTTGATGCCCTAAGCTTTCTGCAAGAAGTTCTTCCAGAGCAAGAAGAGACTACACCCACAGAGTCCATAATTAGTAGACCTACAGAGCCTAAACCTGTAGAAGCTAAAGATGAAAACCAAACAATGCTACAAGACTTTGCTCGCCTACAGGCTGACCAGTATGACTTGAAGAGTATGAAGAAAGCCCCACCTGTAAAATCTAACCTTATTCAAGACTACTTAGATAACTTGGATATGTTCTACAAAGATGAGCAGATGAATGAAGCTATCAATAGCGCTCTGATGGAAGCAACTAGACCCCCTATAGGGCAACTATCAGAGACAGCTAGGACTGCTATGTTCAGTGGTGCTGATATGCAGGGTGCTGATCTGACTATGAGAGATAACGCTAGGGAAGCTCAGGATGTAGTTCAGCCTATGGTCACACCTGTCTCTAGAGGTAGACAGCCAGAGATGGGAGACAGCCCAGCGCTTGTTGATGCACCTAGTATAGATACTCGTAGTAATGAGATGCTAGATAAGCCTAAAGGTATTATGAATAGACCTGTAGCGGAAGCTCTGACAGATGATGATATGGGTTTGCCAGAAAGTAGATCTGACACGGAAGAAAACCTATCTTTTACAAACTTCTTTGTTGATAAGATAGGTGGATTAGAGGGTGAAGAAGATCATAGAGATCCTTTAGGTATTAACACTTTGGGTTTTGGCGTATTACCAGAAACAGCGAGAAGCTTAGGGTTTAATCCAGACGATGAGAAATACCAAGATCGTAGAGTTTTAGCTAAAGCTGTGTACAGCAGGTTGTATGAGAACGCTAAGGAACAATATTCAGAGGTATTTGAAGGTCTAAATGAAGATCAAAGGTTTGGGGTGTTATCCCTTTATATAAATATAGGATCTTTACCAGAAGGTGTTGTAAATGCTCTCTCACAAGATACTCCAGATTTCGATGCTGCTAAGCGATCATTAGCCTCTGTTGTCTTAGCGTCACCTAGAGATAAAAATGAAAACCGTATGAGAGATAAAAATGGTAGAGTTATATATACATCTAGTAAGGGTTTATCGAAAAGACGCGCTAAGGAATATAATGATTTAATGAAAGGCCAAGAAGGGTTTAAGGAAGTTTCTACAGTCTCGGTTGAGGGTACAAAGAAAGAACCTGTTTTTGTGTGGTTAGACTCTGACGGAGAAGAAGTACATAGATATAAACCTTCTATTAGTGACCCAGAAAAAACTTATTCTGGGTTAGACTCTTCTAATAGTATGCGTTCTATTTCAGTAGGGTAGGGTAATGTTCGGATTACCCCTAGAACTTATCACTATGCTCTTCTCAACGGTGTTGGGGGGAGTAATGTCTATCTGGGGTCAGTCTAATAAGAACAAGGCTGAACAACAGAGAGCCTTGATAGGCGCTGCAAGTCAGGCTCGTGAACACGGTAAGACAGACAAACACTTTGCTTGGACTAGAAGAATAATCGCATTATCTGCAGTTTTCGCAATTATTGTCTTGCCAAAGCTAGTAGCAGTGTGGTATCCTGAAGTTACTGTCATAGTAGGGTACACTGAAATGAATGGTGGATTTTGGAACTGGTTGTTTGGCCCCGCTGAAAGCACTATGTGGGTATCTGCACGAGGCTTTGTTATTACACCCCTAGACACACACATCGTATCAGCCATTGTAGGACTTTACTTTGGCGCTGGATTTACTAAATAAGGTACAATAAAAATGGTAGACTTAATGGTAGCCGCTATTCCCGGCCAATCTCTAACAGACACACCAAAGAACTCTCCTTGGGAAAGACCACCAGAGATGGTGAAGGTTCCAGAGGTAGTAGACTTCTACATCAGTAGTTTAGCTGACAATGAGAAGATGGAAGACTTAGCTGTTTTATTTGAGATTGGTGGTGATCTACGTGGAATAGTTAAGACTATTACATCGACTGGAGCTATGAAAGGCTTACACACTGTTGAGGCTGGTATTCTAGCTGCACCTGTTATAGCTTCTTTTATAAAGGCCGCTATGTCTGAGTATGGGATAGAGGTAAGAGAGACAAGCTTTGATGCTGAGAAGGCTCAGACTATGAAAGAGAAAGAGCGTCTTAAAACTCTGGTTATGGCAGCTATGGAAAAAGAAGCTCAACAGGAAGGGCCAACCTCTGGTATCCTACAAGAAATACGTGAGAACATTGAACCAGAAGCGGAAGAACCTATGGAAGAAGCTCCACAGCAAGAACAACCTAAAGGTATTATGTCGAGAGGTGCAGTATAATGGCTGACTGGCAAGCATTCGCAGAGAGTTTTCTTAACCGTACTGCAGAAGGTATCAGGGAAAGAACCGCTGACGCAAAGAGCTATGAAGAGCGTCAACGTGAACTAGCTAGAACAACTGGTCGAGCGGAGTTTAAGAAGAGAACAGGTTTAGCTCAGGGTATGGCTGGTCTGGGTTCTAAGGCTAAGTCTTTAGGGGCTACAGACGCTATGGTTGCTGCAGCTATGGGATCTGGGCCTACAGGCTTAGTAGACCTAACAAGGAACTTAAGCGAGTTAAAGACTTCTCTTGGTGCTAGATGGACACCAGAGGCTGCACAGAACAACTTTGAAGTACCAGAAGCATACGAGGTTATGAAGTATGAGCCTGACTGGATGACAAAACGTATTAATAATATAGTTGGCCTAACAGATCCTAAAGTAGGAGACTATAAGGCAAGAGACTATGGTATGTTGGGTAATCTACTTGGGTTCAATGCTCGTGAGAATGCTAGGGTAAATCTAGACTCAGAGCTTGGTGTAGGTGGCTACAGTCTACTTGACTTGAACGAGCTTTCCGCACAGTCAGAGTATGATACCCTTACTCAAGGGGCTTACGTTAACTTTACCCCATTGAAGTACTTTGATATAGAAGAGTCTAGTTCTGAGTCAAGAAGCCTTAGAGCAACTATAGAAGATTCTTTTGAGATTAATGAGGATTGGGAAATCTTAGATAAACAAATTGATAGGGTAACTCGTATATTTAAAGATGCACCAAGTTTATATACAGATATTAATGGTGTTAAACATTCAGGGGCAGATGCGACAGAAGCCTTTGATAGTGACATAGCAAATTTAAGGGCACAGCAAAGACTTATTGAGAAAACTATAGCTACTCAAATTGTTAGCAACAGGGCTTCTGCCTTTACTGGGGGTGGCTATCTAGAAGCTATGAAACCCTTTTTAGAGCCTTATGGTGTAGATATTGATGCACTTAATGAAGAGATCTATAACTTTGCTGCACTAGATGAAGACGATGTTAGTGATGATGGTAAGACCCCACCCGCTAGTTCTGCAGTAAATGCTGAACGTAACAATGTTGTTGTTGTAGAGCAGGGTGAAAACAGTCAAACGTTTGAGGGTGATGTATTTGAAGGGTTATCTGAAGGTAATAGAGTAACGTTTGAGCTTGATGAAGACGGAAAACCAAAGACAGCTACAGTAACTTTGGATGGAGAGCCTTATAAGGTTGAAGGCCCAGATGCGTTGGAACTGTACGAGATGGGTATATCTATAGAGGTTGATGCACTAGAAGCTAGGGAAGCTAGTTTAACTATGCCAGACCCTGTTGAAGAAGAAGTAGACCCAACCCTAAGAGGTAGTCGAAGAAAGAGTACAGGTGTAGCTATAAACCCCTTTGCGGCATTATTTGAAAACACACCAGAATCTGCCGCTGGTAGAAATAAAGCTAGAACTGGCCCTCTAAGTAAAGACGAAGTACAACAGCAAGAAGCGGCTTCAGACGAGGCTTCAGAAGAGGTTGTTAAAGCCAGTAAGCCCCTAGAAAACTTCGTACAAACTTATGGTAGAGATGTAGTGACATATCTTGTCGATAACGGTTACGCTATGGATGATGGGGATGAGGAGCTTAGGGAAGGTTTAGCTATGTGGTTTAACGAAAATGCAGCTAAATCCCCTCTCTTACTAAATGAAGATGTAAACGGTCTAATCTTTCTTATGAAGCAAGCCTTGCAGAGAGTACAGCCTGACCTATCAGATAACCCAGAGGTTTAGTAGATGAAGACTATAACGTTAGAAGAGATTCGTAAGCGAAGAAATCTACCTTCTGCTCCAAGTCCTCTTGATGTACAGACGCCCAGCGCCTTACCAAGCCCTATGAAGACAATAACTCTTGCTGAGATACGTAATAGGAGTCAAGAAGAGGATGAGTATCCGTTTGATGATGACACAAAGCTTAAGAAAAAAGACTTAAAGACAGGTAGAAATGCTAGAGAGATTCGTGACTATATGTCACAAAGGTTTGGTGTGGACTACCGTAAGGATCAGGGCAAGTCTGATGAGGATGTTGTAGAAGACTTTGTAGATCATATGAGGTACTTCAATAGTAACATTGTAACCACAGCCGGGGAAGTTCGTTATATTCGTGATGCTGATGATACTAAGAAAGCTACAGCTGCGAGAGCCTACGAACTCTATGATAAGCTAGGTAGCGTGTTTACTAATGATGGCTTTATGGGTGCTGTAGATGGTATGAAAGACTACTTTATGGCTACTATAAAAGACCCCTCTACTTATGCTGGTCTACTTACAGGTGGTATTGCTAAAGCATCTGGTGTAGGGCTTACTCAGGCTGGACGTATGGCAACTAAGAGGGCCGCTGTTGAGGCTGGTAAGAAAGCTTTAGCTAGTGGTGCGACACAACAAGCCGCAAAGGAAGCTGGTGAAGAGGCCGCTAAGATGGCGGCTAAACGATTTGCTGCAGAGGGCGTTAAGAACCCAGTGTCTGCTAAGATCCGTAGACAGGCCGCACGTAGAGAGCGTGAGATCTTTTTGTTAGAAGCTAAGAAGAGGGCCAGAAAAGAGGTTCTAAAGAAGCAAGCTGCAAAAGACAACAAGAAAGTCTTAATGGGAACAACTGCCCTAGACTCTACCTTTGCTGTTATGCACGATGTTACTCTACAAAACACCCTACTAAAGGCTGGGGCACAGCAAGACTATAACCTAGTTCAGACAGGGTTTAGTTCTGTTCTTGGTGGGATAGGTGGTGCTACTCAGTTACTATTTGGTCGAGCGGCTGGTAAGTCTGGGTTATCTGATTCTGATATATTAGTTGAGTCAGCTAGAGCTAGAACTGAATCCCGGGAAGGTATTGATGAGGCAGCAAGACAGCTATCAGCAAGACAAGCAGCTAAACAGATAAAACTTAGTGAGGAAGCGGCAAAGGATGCTGCAGCAATCATTATGGAGAAAGCTAGGGCTTGGGATGTAAAGGTAGAGGCTGGCAAGGATAGCTTCGATGATGTTCCTACATCTGTAGATTTCATAAAAGATATGATGCTTGGCCCTGATGGTGATGGTAAGGGTGGTCTTGTAAAACTATTTAAAGATCAGGGTCTAAAGTTACCCAAAGGTTTTACTGTCTCTGATGTAATGACTTCTGTTGTACAGTCAATGTCTCAGGAAGAACTAAAGAAGATTAACAGATCCTTAGAACCTAAAGGTTTTACTCTTGGTCAGACTACGGAGTTAGCTACAAGCTTAGGTGACTTACTAGCTATTGAAATCCGTAAGGGTGGTCAGGTTCTAAATGTAATGTCTCAGGTTCGTAAGACTTTAGATGCAGCTAATTTACACGGTCATCAGTTAATTGAAGGTCAGGCTGGAACTATCAAAGCATTAGATGATGAAGCTAAGAAGGCTAAGAAAGCTAGGGTAGGTCAGTATGGACAGAACCTATGGCGTAGGATGCTTGTATCATCACCTGCTACTACTGCAGTAAACGTTCTAGGCTTTGGTCAGTTTTATGTTGGTCAGTCATTAGCAGACCTTTTCTCCGCTACAGGAAGTACAATGTATGGACTTGCTAAGGGTGGAACTAGAACTGAGGCTGGTAGAGAATCTTTACGTGTGGCTAAGATCTATATGCAGATACAGTCTCAGAAGATTCGTAACTTACTAGACCCCTACACAACTCACGACACATATATGCAGTTTCTGAATGAGAATAAAGACCTTAGAAGCATTCTGTTTGAGAGCTATACTGGTGGTGTTGAACGTAGTGGTAAACGGTATGGGATTGACCCTGACAGTGCTTGGTTTAAGAGGGCAGAGGCTTTAGCAGATGGGTCTAATAGGCTTACTGGTGTTAAGCTACAGGATACCTTTACTAAGTCACAGATGTACATCACTGAGATGGACAAGTGGTTAAGACTTAACAAGGGCGTTACCCTAGAGGAAACACTAAAGAAAGGTGATCTGTCAGTCATTGATGATGATGTGATTGGTGGCGCTCTAGATACGACTATGAAGTCAGTTTTTGCTAAGGACTACACCACAGAAGACCAGTTGCTTAATGCAGCGGCTAAACAGGTGGAGAACTTCTCTAACATACCTGTCATTGGTACGATCTTACCCTTTGGTCGGTTCTTTAATAACACCCTAGCTACGGCCTACCAGTGGAGTGTAGGTGGTATGGTTGAGGGTGCATCAGCTATTATGAAGAAAGAGAAACGTAACATCAAAACAGTAGAGGCTTTCTCTAGGAGTTTGGTTGGTTTCTCGTCTTTAAAGTTAGCGATGGAATACGATGAGAGAAAGCGTGAGAAGGGTTATGCTTGGCATCATATGGATACTGGTGGCGGTAAGGTTATTGACGCTAAGAATATGTTCCCGGTATCTCTGTGGCTTGCTGTAGGACGCGCTGGTAACTTATCTAAGAATGGTGAGACTGTACCAAGGGATCTTATCGAAGATGTTACTGCACAGTTAGCTGTAGGCCAGTTCGCTAGAGATCTACAGTTTGGTAATGATTTGTACAATATGTTTGACGTTCTGTATAACCAAGAAGAGGGAGCTAGACAGGCTTCATTCAATGCTCTGTATAAACAGGGTGGTAATATCTTAGCTGGCTTTACACGCCCACTAGATGCTCTGAATAAGATGGTTGGGTTTATAAACGACTCAGATACAGCTAAGGATGTTAGGCAAGAGAAAGGCTTCTCTACCTTCACTGTAGGGGCATCAAAGTATGTAGATAACTTACTGGAAATCTTTAGTGATAAGATTGATGGGATTACTGGTGAGGAACTTAGAGTAGCTACAAGAGAGGGAAAGATTAAAGATGCTAACCCTATCCTAAGAATTATGGGTATAACTCAGGTTCCTACTAGAACAGGTGTAGAGAAAGCCTACTCTATGGCAGAGGCACATCCTTGGAAGGCTAACGAAAGAAGCCAGATACCTGCATACGATAAAATCTTAAATGAGGTTGTTGTTCCACTATTTGAGGAAAGGGTACTAGACGTTATAGGAAGTGATAGCTGGAAGAACGCTAGTGTCAATACAAGAAGAGTTCAATTAAATAATATAAAAAATGATGTTAAGTCTCAGGTAAGGAAACACTTGCTCACAACGGATCTTCCAGAGGGTTCTATAAATGCCCTACGAAGAAAGGCTACAGTTACTGGTTCTCGTGAAGAGAGAGCAGAGGCTAGGAAGTTCTTGAAGGAACGATTTGGATGGGATGGTAATATAGGTGAACTAGGGAATGATCCAGAATCCCTAGAGATACTACAAACATATTTTTCTTTTATAAGTGTTTACCGTAAAGAAAACAAAAGATAATAAAAAGAGGGGGCTTTTCGGCCCCCTTTTATTTTAGTTTAAATAGTTCTGCAGCAAACCGTGATATAGTAGCAACGTCATCAAGCCTCTCTAATGCCCTTTCTCTTGGGCGTGAATCGTGGAGATGACTTTCTATATGACGTTTAGCAGGTAGTAACAAGGTAACTAATTCATCATAAAACTTTTCCTGCTTGGCCTTTGTGAGCCTTTTGGCTTCTTCTTCTATACCCATACTTATGCACTTTCTGGTACTTGGAAACAATACGTTTTAGCTGTAGCTGATGGCCCCGGTTTTGAATCTTCTAAGCGAGTTTCCATTTTAGAACCTACCTCACTACAAGACGCACGATCCATAAACAAACCATTAAAGGCGTGTACTTGTACCTTCCCTTCAAACATCATAACTAACAGCAAAGCATACATTAGAACCAGCCCATTACTTGATCTACAAGAGGTGGAACATACTCAGCTGCTAAGTTAACCACTTCACCAACAACCACCATACCGATAGTTGCGACTGCCATAAATTCAATACCTGTCATTTTATTCCCTTTCAAGGAGTTGTTTTAGTTCCTGATAACCACCTATGCAGTTACCATCTTGATCCCAAATTTGTGGAACCGTCTTTATACCAGACTTTTTGAATAAGTCAAGTACCCATTTAGAGTCATTGAGAGAATAGTAGTTAACTGTGTAACCATTATCTCTCAACAGACCCATAGCCTTTGAACAGTGAGGGCAGTCTACCCGCCCCACTAGAGTGTAAATACCGTTTGCCATTAGGTTATATCCACTATTTCGCAAGAGTCACCTGTACAAGCCATAGTTTGACTTCCTGCAGTATTATCTTCGTTCTCATACTCTGAAAGTTCTGACCAGTTAATATCTTTTGGCATAGCTGATAGCAACTCTTCATACTCTTCCTTAGTGCAGTCCTGATACGGAGCTTGCTGATAAGTATGATCTGTGTGTGGCAAGAAAGACACACCTGACATTTCATCAAAGTGCTTATACACAAATGCACCCACATCCATCCACTCAGAGTCACGTACCGATATAGTCACACTTGGCTTATGCTCACACCAATGACGCTGATACGTTAGCCAAGTCTCTAGTTGCTCAATGGCAGTCATATCATTACGAGTAACAGCACCCTCTGGTGACTTAACTGGGAAGCTAAACACTGTAGTAGTGTCACCCTTCATCACACAAGGTTCATTAGGAACACCCTTATCTTTCATAAACTGCGTCAAGGGATCTTTATTATCACCACGCACAGTACGGATATAATAGGCACTATGGCGAGCGTGAATCCCAGAGGCTGAATCCACCAACTGGGAGACCGTTCCCGATGGTTTGACGCAGCTAATTGCAGTGCTATGAGGTATACCAAGGCGGTCAGCCCATTCAGCATTAGTAGCAACAGCCACATTTCTAAGGTGGTCAAGAGTTTTCTCCAATCCAGCGTTTGCTGATGTCATAAGAGGGTTGTCCATTATTCCCGTAAGTGACACACCAAGCAACCGCTCTTCTTCTGTGTTGTTTGCCCACACCTTTCGCAAGTAGGGAAACTTTGTGTAGGATGATTGAATGGTTCCCAGAATCGTAGCCATACGAACCTTTCTTTCCAGATCTGTAATAGTATCTGTAGCACGTACAACTACCTCTGTTAAGTTGCAGAATTGATATGGGCGCAAAATTATTTCGCTGCAGGGGTTAGTACCAAAGTCGTAATTACTATCCCTTCGGTTATATTTCTCAGCCTGTTTCTTACTTGCTTGGCGATTAAAGATTCCACGCTCACCTGACTTAGACTCAACTAATGCCATCCACTCACGCATAAACGTTTCCATATCAGGCTTTTCAGTGTAACTAACGCTATTATTAGCTAAGGCTCTCCAACTAGCAGTCTCCCACCACTGACCTGACTTAGCGTGACGCATACGATCATCACTCAGGTTAGACAGAGAAATCATAGCACTACGGCGTACACCACCAACTACGACTATCTGACCAATGAAGCACATAAGATCGTGACACTCAACGCTGGATAGCTTACGTCCCTGTGAGTTCTTAAACGTAGTGATAGCAAAGTTAAATAGTTCTACTAGAGGCGCTGGGCCACTAGCTCTACCACCAAACGTCTTAAGCCTAGCACCTGCAGGACGTACCAATCCAATGTCCCACTGAGGGATTTCACCAGCCCATAGGAGTGCCAACAATTGTCTGAAAGCTTTAGCCCAACCTTCCTTACTATCCTTAACGACGATTGTAGTCTCACTGTCGAACAGTTGAGGGATCTCAGGGAGCTTACTAACGTATTGCCGTTCAACACTGAAGCCAACACCAGTACCGCAGAGCAAGATGTACATAGCCTCATCGAAGGACTTAGGGTCATCTACGGGTAGATAGCTACAGTTATACCCAGCAGTGTTGTCCCTGTCAAGTGCA
>Ga0222717_10000801_pt1 | contig 26560 bp, 48 predicted proteins | sample C33_18DmetaG_FD_165053 | JGI IMG/M metagenome (GOLD analysis project Ga0222717, IMG submission 165053) | Estuarine water microbial communities from San Francisco Bay, California, United States - C33_18D | ecosystem: Environmental > Aquatic > Marine > Unclassified | place: USA: California... | reverse complement strand
TGTTACGGGAACTTCTACTTTTGACGGAGATGTTTACGCTAATGAAAACGTAAATATCCAAAAGAATCTTAGTGTTACGGGAACTTCTACTTTTGACGGAGATGTTTACGCTAATGAAAACGTAAATATCCAAAAGAATCTTAGTGTTACGGGAACTTCTACTTTTGTAAACAATGTGGTATTTGAACAAAGTATAGATGTATCTGGAGATTTCACTTTTAACGGAGACAACCCTCTAGAAGTAAAAAATGGAATTCTTGAAATACATCAAGCTGCCGGAGCACCCACTTTAACAACAAATAAGTTGTATAATGTTGGCGGAACCTTATATTGGAATGGTACAGATATCAATACTGACGAAGATGTCTCTGTAGCCAATTTAAAAACAAGATTAGCAGGAGGTTTTGGAGGTAATGCGGTAAGTATCGGGGATTCAAACGATGTTATTACAATTCCGGGAAGCTTAGTAGTTACTGGAAAAACAACCACTAGTCATGTTGAAACTGTTTCTACAAGTAATGGAGTTGTATTTGAAGGAAATGCGCTAGATGATCATGAAGGAACATTAAAAGCCGCAACATTGAACGCAGACAGAACTTATACTTTGCCGGATAAAAATGGTACAGTAGCAATGACCTCGGACATTACTGCGGCAGCCCCATCAACTGCAACAAGCACAGTTCAGGGATTAATTAAGCTTGCAAGTGATACAGATCAAACTGTTGCGGCAAATACGGCGACATCAGTAGCTCAAAGAACATATGGAGTTCAATTAAATTCATCCAATCAAGCAGTTGTAAATGTCCCATGGACAGATACTCAGCTTACCAATGAAGAAGTAAGAACTGCAGTTGGAGGATCCTTTCCAACCTATGGTTCAGCGCAAAACGGTAAAGTATTAAAAGTTGTTAATGGAAATTTATCGTGGCAGTTAGATTTAGATGAATCAGTCACAAATCCAGGCGGAGCTAACACACAAGTTCAATTCAATAACAGCGGATCTTTCGCTGGCTCTGCAAATTTAACATTTGATGGCACAAATTTATCATGCAATGGAGATGTTATAGCATACGCCTCTTCTGACGAGCGTTTAAAAAATAATATTTCAAATATCTCCTCTCCAATTGAAAAAATAAAACAAATAAATGGAGTCAATTTTGAATGGTCTAAAGATCAATCAGTATATAGCGGAAAAGACGTAGGAGTTATCGCTCAAGATGTACAGAAAGTCCTGCCTGAAGTAGTTTCAGAAAGAGAAAGTGGGTATCTTGCTGTAAAATATGAAAAGATTATACCGCTACTTATAGAAGCAATAAAAGATCAACAAAAACAGATCGAAGATTTAAAGAAAAAATTATCTTGACTTAAAAACTAAATGCTGCTATAATGGTGGCATGGTAAAAATAGAAGGTAATAATTTATTGTGCAAGACTAAATGTTATTTGGTCGGACACATGCAATACGTTAGTGGAAGAAACTGGAGAGAAGAAGTTTCCGAAAAACTTGAACCATTAAGCATTACATGTTTTGATCCATACAAAAAGCCATTCATGAAAGACGTTGAAGAAGATGAAGCTTCTCGTCAAGAAATGGAAACATGGATGAAAACAAAGCAGTATGACCGAGTTACAGAAAGAATGAAAATGGTCAGGGCATATGATCTGAATTTGGTAGATAGAAGTGATTTTATTATTGCGCACTTAGTTCCCGAAGTTGCTAGCTGGGGAAGTGCAGAGGAAATAGTCACAGCAGTAAGAGAGAAAAAGCCTGTGTTTGTTAGTATGGAGGGTGGAAAATCAAAAACTCCATTATGGATGCTCGGAATGTTTCCTCATAAATATATTTACAACAATATAGAAGAAATAATTGAAATGCTTTATGCGATTGATAACTCAAGCAAGCCGATCGACTCGGATAGATGGCGCCTTTTAAGAAAGGAGTATAGATGATCGAAGTCCTTGCTTCTTCAGATACTTTTTTTAATGGAGATTTTCTTTTTTTTGGAATACTAGGAGCCTTTGTTTGGTATTTACAATCAAAAAGAGATGAAGATTTTTATGAATAAAGCTTTAAAATACTCAGATATTTGCCTAATTCCAAATTATAGCGAATGCGAGTCAAGATCTACTTGCAATACCTCTATAGATTTATTAGGCAAACGTTTTAATTTACCTATTATTCCTGCGAATATGAAGTCTGTAATAGATTTTAATTTAGCTCGCTGGATGAGCGCAAATGATTATTTTTATATTATGCATAGATTTGATCATGATTTGGCAGAAGATGTTGCTATCGCAAATGCCGAAAATTGGAAAACAATATCTTTTAGCATAGGAGTTCAAGACGCAGATAAAGACAAAATACATAAAATAAAAAAGCGCGGAAATGTGATTGACTTCTTAACAATAGATATTGCACATGGACATTGTTTAAGAATGAAAAACATGATTGAATTTATAAAAGATAATTTACCTGATACAAAAATTATTGCAGGTAATGTATCAACACCACAAGCAGTTCGTCAACTTGCGGAGTGGGGCACAGATATAGTGAAAGTAGGAATAGGCCAAGGATCACCTTGTACCACAAAAGACAAAACAGGATTTACTATGCCTATGTTTAGTTGTGCGACTTGGTGTTCTAATGTTTCATTGGATGATGGACACAAGGTTCCTATTATCGCAGATGGAGGAATACGATGTAATGGAGATATTGCAAAAGCTTTAGTAGCTGGAGCGACAATGGTAATGGCAGGAGGAGTTTTTGCGGCATGCACAGATAGCCCCGCATTAAACATGAACATTAATGGCTCTATTCATAAAGCATACTATGGATCTGCAAGCGCAGAAAACAAAGGTCACAATAATCATATTGAAGGTAAACTTAATCATATCGAATCCAACAATATGTCTTTTGAAGAAAAGTTATTTGAAATAAAACAAGACCTACAAAGCTCAATCAGTTATGGAGGAGGAAACAATATTGATATATTCAAAGAAGTAGATTATCATTATGCATGAATAAAGAAATACTCAAGCTTGACTTTTCATTTCAAGATGAAATAATAGATTTAATTTTAAAGTGCTTGAAAAATAAAGATGATTTATCTTCTGCAGATATTCTTCCAACAAAAAAAAATGCTACAAATTTTTATCAAATACAAATATTTCCCCACATCTTCGCGGAAGACTATTGCTATGGTTACATTTTAAATGGTAAATTAATCGCCCTATCTTGCTGTTCTACTGAAATTAATAATCAGTACGAATGTAGGGAAAAAGTAGCGCTTGGAGTAATTGACATGGTAGACCCAGAACATAGGAGATGCGGCATATCAAAATTATTAAGAAAATATATTGCCAAGAAGTTAAAAGAGCAAGGAATATATAAAGTTTATCTTGAAATAAAAACAAACAATAAAGCATCTTTTTCTTGCGCAACAAAAGCTATTAAAGAATTAGAAGGCGAAAGCAATCTTTACTCTTATAGAATTGAATACAAATATGATTAAAATAATCGCGGCATTTCATTTTTTAGTAATACTAGTAAACCTACTTGCAGTATTTTATCTACTTGCAGATCTTATTTCTTTTTCTCAAAATGTTCCTTGGTATGTTTCGCTTCCAATCATCACACTCATTTTATCTTTAATTTATAACAGAAACGCAGTATGCCTATTAACTCATATCGAAAATAAGCTTAGAAAAAAACAAGGACTGCCCGAAATTAAAGGCTTTGTTAGGCATTATATAATTAATCCCTTCAAAAACAAAAATAAAGCTTGACATTTATAAAAAAATATACTATAATCAATCTCATGAACAGCGCAGTAGCAAAACAAATAAGAACTATTTTAAATTATGATCCGAATCTTTCGGATGCAACGAGTAAGCGGGTATATTCTCGCGCAAAAAAACAATACAACAAATTAAGTAAAGGAGCAAAACCTTTATACATACAAGAACTTAAAAATTTATATAAACAAAATTAATTATGGAAAATCAAACACAAGAAAAACAACAGTCAGACTGGAGCAAGCGCGAACTCGGAGCTCTATGGGTCAGAAGTGGTAAAAATCAAAAGTATCTTTCTGGTACTATTAACGTTGAAACTATGCCGGGAGTTACAGAACCTGTCAAGGTTGTAGTATTCACTAACAAGGGTCGCGAGAAAAATGAAAGAGCTCCCGATTATGTTATTTATCGCTCGGAAGAAGCTTCTCAAGAAAAGGCTAATGTTGAGCAAGTTGCACAACAAGCAGTCAAGGAAGCTAAAGCTCCTGCAGCAGAAGCCGCTAACGAAGATATTCCAGAGGAATTATTCTAATTTAGCATAACGAATTATTATGGAAAAACAATTCTGGCATAGTAAAAAGTTTTGGGCGGCAGTTTTCGCTGCCACAGCCCCACTCTTTAATCATTATCTTCACTTAGGATTAACTCCTGAAGTGATGATGCAGATAACTGGCCCTGTTTTCGCTTACATCCTCGGGCAAGGTTTAGCTGACCTTGGTAAGAATAAAAAGCAATAGTTCTTTCAAATTTTAAGGGCGTGTACTGGATTCGATTTAAATTGGATTGAGTATGATGCAAGTCGAAGAGGTGCCAGGCTTCGTAAAAAGGCACAAACTTGTACATGGCAAGAATAAAAATCGTGTTGAGGCATTCGCTCCTAGCAGCGAATCTCTCGCTTTAGCAGCTTAAACACCTGCTACCCCTCTCTGTCAGACGCAGATACGGCAGAAGAGGGGTCACCAATCTGCAAAACAGAAAAAGTTTATTTGTTTCACAAACTGTAAATAACTGAAATAAATAGTTAGATGTTAATATCCAAACTATAAAAAAAATTAACTAAACTTGTAGATTTATATTTTTAAAGATTTAAAGACGCGGGTTCAATTCCCGCCACGTCCACCAATTTAAAATGTCATTTGAATTAAAAGATAAATATATATTCCTCGATGAAGCAGAGCCAATCTTCCTAGAAAAGTTTGATGGATTCAATAAATATTTTATTGATAATCTATTAATGTGTGGAATCGCGGACAATGGAACACTTATTAATGATATAGATTTTGACAAAAGCGAAATGCATGAAAATTTATTTTATGATATTTTAATAGGAGGAATTTACGGAATAGAACCACAAATAGACTGCCAATATATAAAAGACAATAGGCTCAAGGTACAATGTTCTTTTTATAATTTTGGCGAATCAGATGGAATTAACCACATATACATGATGATTAACACAATGGACTATACAAGTGAAAACGATTTCGCATGTGAAGTATGGAGTTTAATCGAACCAGACATAGAAACAATCAACCTTTATTGGTCAGTATGAACATATTTAAAAAATTAAAATCTTTAATACCACAAAAAAAAGAACAACAATCTTATATTGAAATTTGCGATTTAGTATTAAATAGAGTACAGCAAAAGAAAAAGGATCTCGGTATTAGACCGTTCAATCTTTCAAAGGAAGAATGGTTCAAGGTTTTAAATGAAATAGCTTTTGGATTTAAATGTAAAAAAGAAAAGATAATATTAAAGTCGCCCTCAAGAAAAAAGCAGAGAGAAGCTAGAATTAAAAAAGCTTTTGAGTTATTTGAGATTTATTTTAAAGATTTGTAATTTTACTCTTGACCTAAGCGTCAATATATGAGATAATACTCGTATATGAAAAAAATGTCATTAAACAAAGATGGTACGCTCCGCAAGCGCCGTAATTCCGGTAAAGGCGGTTCCTCAATTGTTTCCTTGTCGATCGACGAGATACTAGATCTCGTATCGCAAGAAGTTACTTCTATTCCTGTTAGCGAAGATTGGGTAAAAGGCAGATTATATGCAAACTATATATCTGGCAAGAAAGTTTCCCAAGACTTTAGCGAAACACAATCAGTAGAAGATAAAATTGAATACGCGATTACCGACTTTGACAATGAATAATTATTTCTCACATTTAATTGGACAAGATAATGTTAAGAAGAAGCTTAACTTTTATCTTAAAGCTTATCACGCAACAAGCGTATGTCCTTTTCTTAATCTTGTAGGAGCAAAAGGTTTAGGTAAAACTTTGTTTGCCAAAGAGTTTGCCAAGAACCTGCACAATAGAGATGGATCGAAGCGTCCGTTTTTAGAGCTTAACTGCTCCACAATCAAGAATAACGCTCAGTTTTTCGAGCAGATCTTTATTCCTCTTATTATGAACAATGAGATCACTATCTTATTTGATGAAGCCCATGCTTTGCCAAAAGATCTAACGATGGCGTTCCTCACTATCTTTAACACGGAAAAAGTAAACAAAAAAGAGTTTACATATGAAGATCAAACTTTCGAATTTGATTTTACGAAGCAAACTTTTATTTTTGCAACCACAGAAAGCGATAAGTTATTTCCTCCCCTAAAAGATAGGCTTACAACTGTAGATTTTGAATCTTATAGTAAAGACAATCTTGGTGAGATCATCAAGCTTAACTGTGATGGAATCAACTTCTCAGATCAAGCTCTTGAAAAACTATCACTAACAGTCCGAGGTAACGCTCGCAATGCCGTCATGAGATCAAAAGAAATAGTCTTGTATTGTGAGAGCGAAAATCAAAACACATTCAATGAAGAAGACTTTTTTGAGCTTACTGATTTGCTAGGTATACTTCCTCACGGAATCACCTGTACCGAAAAGCAAATCTTAGAAATTCTTGATGAAAGAGGAAGCTGCAAGCTTCAAACTTTGTCCGCTGTTACAGGACTAAGCCCAACAAGTCTCAGAAGAGATCATGAAGTGTATCTTCTTAGGAAGAACTTTATACAAATCGACGGAGAAAGAAAAATTACAAATTTCGGTAAAAGCCTTATTAAATCAATATAATATATAATGACCACTGAACAAAAAATGAAAGTATATGTAGTTACGAGAAACTCTCGAAGAATTGAAGATAAAAATTACGCTTCTTCAGAAGATGCAAACGCTAGAGCAAAACAGCTTGTTGATACTCTTAAGAAATGGAAAGATCCAGATCAGAGAAAAGTGAAAGTTGTTCACACAGATAAGCCTCAAAAGATTAGATAAGTTGGAAGCTAAAAAACAGTCTCCATTTGAGATTATTGCAAGCTCAAAAGGTTATTCTCCTAGAAAAAAGAATAGCTCCGATGAATTATGCAAGGATGTTTCTCATATTTTAACTGCCAAATCAAAAGATGGCAAGCCCATTTCAATTAAAGTAGATGTAAAGAAAAACAAAAACAAAAAACAATTTGAAGACTGGATATGGATTGAGTTTAAAAATTCGAGAGGAAAAGCTGGATGGATACACGGGGATTCTCATTTTGTAGTATTTGAAAGGTCTGAAGACTTTTTATTTATTAACAGAAAAGAACTTCTTGCATGGGTAAATGGTTCTAAAAAAATTAGATATGACCTTCCCTTTGTAAATCTCGCGAAAAAAGCTAAATACAGAATATATCAAAGAGAAGGAAAGCGGGAAGAAATCTCTCAGGTAAACGTAAAAGATTTGCAAGAGCTTAAATCTTATCAGCTTTGGAAAAAGCAAGATGCCCCATCAACTTGATTTAGATAAAACTTATATTAAAATGGCCCGAGAATGGGCTTCTCTGTCTAAAGCAGAAAGAAAAAAAGTAGGTTGTATTATAGTTAAAGAAGGAGCTATTATTTCCGACGGCTATAATGGCACACCGAAAGGTTTTGATAATCAGTGTGAAGATATTGATTATTTTAATCAATTAATTACAAGAGAAGAAGTATTACATGCAGAGAGTAATGCCATTACAAAGCTCGCAAAATCAACGCAATCAAGCGTTGGGTCAACAATGTATATAACAATTTCACCTTGTATTGAATGCGCAAAACTAATAATACAATCAGAGATATCTCGCGTTGTATATGGTGATTTCTATAGAAGTGATGCTGGATTAAAATTATTAAAAAAAGCAGGAATAATTGTAGAACAGTGCGAAGAATAATTTACTATTATGCATGTTTGAAGGTATTTGTGTTTTAATTATAGTAGGTTTAATATGGTATATATTAAACAAAGCATCACATCAACCATCTAGCGGCTTAGAAGAATTAAAGATTGATAATGATTTTTTAAGGCAGAGATTAAATGAGCACGACTCTCTTCATAAAGATAGAGAAGAAACTCTAAATCAAACAATAAAAAATCTACAATCATCTTTAGATAAACAACAAAACAATGTACAATCTAATAGCTCAGAACACAAGCAACGAGAAAAAGATTTATCCAACAAGATAATTGAATTAGAAAAAAAATTAGATTCAGAAACAGAAAGTAGAAAAAAAATATTATCACAGAAAAAAAGTAGTGAAGTTAGGCTGGGTCATATCGCAGAAACACTTGCTCCATTTTTAGATCAGTTTGATTTTGAACCAGAGCGCTGTTCGTTCTTGGGTCAACCTATTGATTATGTATCATTTGGAGATGATGAAATTACATTTATTGAAGTCAAAAGTGGCAACAGCCAGCTAAGTCAAAAACAAAAACACATTAAACATTTAGTAGAACAAAAATTAATATCATGGAAGGAAATCAGAATAAAGTAGTCGCGAAATTCAAAAAAATTTTTTTTGACGCAGAGATTCCAAGCTACACAAAAAAAGGTGATGCAGGAATAGATTTAAGATCAAGATCTCTTATGAGAACAGGTCAGTATTATGAATACGGAACAGGATTAGGCTTAGAGATACCAGAGGGTTATGTAGCTTTGCTTTTTCCCCGCTCAAGTATTTCGAATACGGATCATTATTTGCGCAACTCTGTTGGAGTAATTGATTCGGGTTATCGCGGAGAAATTAAAGTACGCATGAGCACTCCTGAGTTGGGCGGAAGAGAATATCAAATCGGAGATAAAGTAGCTCAATTGGTTATTATAAAGCTTCCTTGGGTTGAAATTCAAGAAGTAGAAGAGTTGTCGGAGACAGATCGCGGAGAAGGTGGATTCGGAAGTACAGGAAATTGATTAATAACAGCGATTTCGACTTATGATTGTTTCAGAAAAGTATAAGTTTATATTCATAAGGCACCAAAAAACAGCAAGCTCATCAATAATAAGTAAATTAAATTTAAATCCTTATCCCTCGGGCATAAGGAATCATGCACATTGGAACTCGGTCGTTAAATTAAAAACTAATAAGGGTTACGATGGAAATCATATACCTTTATTTGAACTAAGCAGGATATACCCAGAGACACATGAAAATATCTCAGAATATTTCAAGTTTTCTTTTACCCGTAATCCATGGGATAGATTGGTATCTTCGTGGTTTTATTTTAAAAAGAATAATAATACTTATAATCAGTTTTCTTTTAGTGATTGGCTTAAAAGCGGTAAGGGTTGGAGGGGGGTTGAAATGAATACTGTAGATTTTGCAAACGGTTGCGATTTTATTGGCAAATTTGAAAATCTACAAGAAGATTTCAGCTATATATGCAATGCAGTAGGTATTGCTGAGCAACAACTTCCTCATTTAAACAAAACCAACCATAAGCATTATAGCGAATACTATGATAAAGAAACCCGCAAGATCATTGAGGAAAAGTACGCAAAAGATATCGAGCGCTTCGGGTATAAATTTGAAAATTAAGTCTTGACATTAAACCCAATATATGAGATAATACTAGCATGTTCAATATTAAAAGAAAGTTAAAAAACAAAATTATGAAAAATGAAGATCAACGTTATTTTGTAGTATACAAGAATGCTAATAATGAAGTTAAGACCTATGAAATCGGTCGCCCAGAGTTAAGCGAATCCTTTGGTAACAAAGAAGAAGAAAGACGGAATATCGGATTCAAAGCCTATTGCTTTGCGCGTCAAGAAGTTCGCTCCTTTCGTCACGATAGAATCGTTTCTCTAACTCGAGCTTCGTGAATCAAGCTGTAGTAGATTATAGCCTCAATAAGTTTGTACCCTTCTTAATTATAGGATTTTTATTATTCTATAATTTAGGGTATGAAACTTTTGAGCCTTATATTATCTTAGGTTTAACAATTTTTATTGATAGATTTAGTTTCAAAACAGGATATGCAGTTTGTTATTGCGATCAAAAAGGAATAGATATATAAATGAGCCACGATGAGTTAATGAAGTTAAGGCAAGAAGTTTATGAATATTGGTATAACGCAAAAACCAAAAAAGAAAAGAAGCATCATAAAAAAATCCTCGAATTGATTGATTACTGCGGAGATATGAAAAGGTCGCTAGAGTCTATATCCAAGATAGGACTCTCCCACATATGAATAAAACCGAAAAAACTTTATTAAAATTAAGCGAAGAACTATCTGAGCTAACAACTCGCATTCTTCAACATCTTAACAAAGATAAAGATTATTCGATCAAAATCGCAGAAGAAATTAAAGACATAGAAAAGCAAATCTCAATTTTAAAAGAATTACTACAATTAAAAGTGTAAACATTTATGTGCGTTTGCTTGCATTATTGTTGTTTTTTAGTGGTTGTGCTCATATCCATGACCCGCAACCGATTGATACAATTTTCAAACCCCAAGTAAAAAATTGGGAAAAAATTTACGCAGACGAATTAAAAGCTGCAATCGCAAATGAAGATGATGCGGCGTTTTATTTTTTTTGGCCAGAATACTTAAAAGAGATAGAAAAAAACAAGCTCAGTAGTGTAAATCAAGATTAATGAAATTATCTTTGTGTATCTGCACCAAAAACAATTACAGCATACTTAATCGATGCTTAAAATCTCTTGAAAATCAAACGATTTCAAGAAGCGATTTTGAAGTAATTATTTTAGATAATAGTACTCACCCCAACGAAGCCCTAATAAAATGCAAAGAAATCTGCAATAAACAAAACTATAGATATATTTTTCAAAAAACATCGGGTCTATCTGGAGCGAGAAATACTTGTATTGATTTAGCAAAACATGAATTAATTTATTTTATAGATGACGACCTGATTTTAGATAATAATGCTTTATTGAATTGTATTACTAAATTTAATCATATTGAAAATTTAGGAGTATTAGGAGGAAAAGTATCTCCAGATTTTCAAGAAGAAGAAGTGCCAGATTGGTTGGGGCAAGATCAGTTGCACGCTTTATCAACAATTGATTTTGGCGGTAAAGATATCATTCTGAATTTTTCCAAAGAAAACGTTTGGCTAGTTGGAGCCAATATGTGCTTTCGCAAATCCTGTTTTGAAACGGGTTTAAGATTTAGAGAAGATTTAGGCAGAAAGACATCAAGTAAAATTCTTTTAAGTGGAGAAGAGTGCGAAGTCATCAGAGCTGTACAAAAAAAACATTTAGCCCTATATACTGCAGATTGCGCAGGAAAACATTTAATAGATAAAGATCGCTTAAAGCAAGATTGGTTCGTTTCTAGATCCGCATGGCAATCTGTTTCTGATATATTTAATCAAGAATTATGGATTGAAGAGCTTCAAGGAGCAGATCTTTTTATAGAAAAAAATATAAGTCTTTTATTCAAAAAAAACTTAAGCAAAGAAGAGTTTAATAAAAAAATAAATTTAGTAAGATTATTGACTTTTAATTTGTTGAATGCAAAATGAATTATACAAAAAGTTTATGCTTAGTTTTATTGTTGACTAGAAGAGAATACCTCTCTGGAGAAGCTCATAGATGTTTAGATAGTTATTTTAAGTCTAAATCTTCTATTGATAAAAAAATTGATGTTATTGTCAGCATTAATAATGGAAAAAAAATTGATTATATAGATTTACTGAAATATCAGTTCTGCGAGAATGTCAATAAAGTTTTAATACACTGCAATAACTTGGAAGGTTTAGATGATTTATATGCACGAACACCAAAAGAATTACAAGAATTAAATTTAACTAAAATTCCAGAACTTGGAGGATCCGCTGGGCCGAATAATTTATTTTTTAATACAATGATTCCACTGATGGATTTTGAATACAAAGATTACTTGATGATAGAATCAGATACTCAACCAATTACAGATTTTTGGATTGATGATTTGAAATCTTATTGCGATAAACATAAATTTATGATTGCAGGAAGTGTTTATAAAGGTAAACAACAATTACCTTCCTACGAACCTTGGACGGGTCACTTAAACGGAGTTGCAGTTTATAGACGCAGTAATTTCTTGAAATGTTTTTTGCATTTATCAAAAGAAACCATAATATATAGAATAGCTAACAACAAAAGTCATTTTATTAGCTTTGATGTTGGAATGCATAATTTTTCGGGCACCTTGATCGGAAAAAAATATTTTGCTCATCCAGATTTCCCCGAATACCATTTGGTAAATTCGCCGATAATCAGCAACTTTTCTTTGCCTATTGATGCAGACACGAGTATAGAAAGTGTAAAGAAACAATATCCACAAACAATAATTTTACATAAAAAATGGAACTAACTCGCCAACCCAAGAAAATACCTGTATATCTGCATATCCCTAAAAATGCTGGGACATATATGGAAGATGTATTATTGTCGTATTTTAGTCGAGTTACAAACGAGCCGAAAGAACCAAAATCAAACTACTTTATAAAACGAATAACCATCGAAACTGCAAGTTGCAATTTAACAATAATGGTGAGGTTTTTAACTGATTATTGGAAAACAGACGATCACATGAAACATCATCCAATTGCTATATCTAGGGGAGTCAATAACCCAAGAGTACGAGCATGCAGTATAGAAACATTTAAAACATATTTAAGAAACAAACAACTTTCACTACTTAGTGTAACAGTTGAGCCTATGGGTAATCAAGATATGCGTCATGGAATATTTTTAGCTCACGATTTAATTGATATGATTGACGGTCAGGCGGTGCATTTTACAATTTTGCGTGAATGTTTTTCGCGACAACAATCTTTATATTACTACTTGAATGGAGACGAATCTAGTCACGAACCAACTCACGGTACAATCAAAGAAGATACTTTTTTGCAGTACCTATCTTCTGAAAGCCTTGAAGATAGTTGGTTGATTCGTGTGCTTGCAGGCATGCCAAAATCAATCAAGCCCAACAAACACTGGTTTCGAATAGCCACAGATTTCCTTGATTCTTATAATTTTATAATTGGAGACATTTCTCAAACCGATAACATATTGAACTATGTCGTTAATAGATGTTTCGCAATTAATATTGAAGACTCTGACAAAGAGCGACCCCATTATAACAGCACGAAAATTGAAAACAAAATAACAATAGAAGATCTAGGCGAAGAAACGAAACAAAAATTCCTAGAACATACATATTGGGATAGAAAAATTTATGAAAGGTACATTAAATGATTTCTTTTGACAAAAAGTTTATATTTTTACATCCAGGTAAATGTGGAGGATCATCAGTAAAATGCGAATTAAAAATTGCGGCTAGAAAATATAAATTTGATTTTGAACATGCTGAAGGTCACAACAATCTTGAATTCTTTTTGAATTTAATAGTTGGTAAAAATTTAAATCCAGATGATTTTTTTAAATTTACTATTGTAAGAAACCCATGGGATAGAGCTGTATCATGGTATTACCACTGGCACATGGTACATAAACCTAAAGAAGAAAAAGAGCCTTTTAATCGATGGTTAAAATCAAGAGGCAAAAACTTAAGCTTTATAGATTTCAATCAAATAGATTACGTGATCAAGTTAGAAGAAATTGATATTGGAATGTCGTACGTTTTTGACAAGCTTGGTATTCCACTAAAAACAATTGACAGTCACATAACATACGACACTGGTAGGCCTCAAAAACATTATAAGGAATACTACGATCCTAAAACCAAAGAAATTGTGCACAACATAAATCGCGACATGGTCGAAAAATTTAATTACATTTTTTAAAGCATGCAAATTATAAGTCTAGATACACTTGAACAACAAACAGTAACACCAACCTGGGAAAATCTAGATGCTAAATTTTCTCAAATCAAGAATTCGCATGATTTAGGTTTTTCTTGCAATCAACATCTATCTTTATCTCAACATTTATACTACGAACAACACAGTATGAATAGTTATCAAAATGTATGTGTGCTATATATTCCTTTTGTTGATAATTTCTGTCACAACTTAATCGACTTTTTACCAGAACTGCTTGATTTAGAAAGGTCTGAAAAATACGATTTGATTCTAGCTCCTCACTCTCGAATTACAGATAATTTTATTGATTCATTTAGTATAGAATTTAAAAAAATTAAATTCATAAAAACAAATTTTAACTTTACATCGCAAACTATTGACTTATATCAATACAACATCAACCAGAGACGAATCGACAAATCATTAAAGTTAAGGGAAATCTTATTAAAAAAAATCAACACCGCATTAAATGCTGATAAGCTAATATATTGCACTCGAAACACAGGTGAAGGAGCGCTCCATGGCAGAAGAATGAAAGCTCATAATGAAAGCATGATTCTTAAATTATCAATAGATTATGCAAAAAAATACGGTTTAGATTTCATTGTTTTTAATGGCTTCAACAAAGATGGATCTAGAATGAGTATCTTGGATCAAGCGAGTCTGTTCAGTCAAGCCAAGATAGTCGCTGGGTCGCATGGAGGTGCATTTGCAAATATCATTTATATTCCCGAGAATAATAATTGTAAGGTTTGCGAATTCACTAGTGGCAATCATACAGCCGTTCAGCAAGTTAAGAATTTTGGCAAAAATTACAATAGACTACTTGGCTTTGCACCTGAGACATACTTAGATTATTACTTGATACCCTTTGAAATCGGTTCAGATCAAAACGAAACATCTATTGATATAAACAATTACAAATATTTTCTAAAAAATTTATTTTCCATAAGTTGATTATGATTGTTTCGCATAAATATAAATTCGTCACAATTGATATTCCTAAAACTGCGACAACATCAATAAATGCCGCAATGGGTCAGTTTATTCACGAAAATGATATCAGCGTCTCTATATCACAAAAAATTGGAATGAGACACGCAACATACGAAAAGTGTATTGCCAAATTTCCAAGTAGCAAAAATTATTTTAGTTTTGTTTTCGTTAGAAACCCCTGGGACAGAATGCTGTCTTTTTGGTTTTTTAAAAAGGGTAAAATAGACGTAAATATGTCTTTTAAAGAATTTCTGTCACGATATAATCACTCCGACCAATATTCTTATATTGAGGGTTTTGGAAATAATTCTTTTATAGGTCGCTTTGAAAATCTCCAGCAAGACTTTAATATCGTCTGCGACAAAATTGGAATTCCACAACAACAACTTCCACACGCAAACAAAACCAAACACAAACACTACACCGAATACTACGATGACGAAACTCGTGAAATCGTTGCGGAACGATACGCACGAGACATCGAGTACTTTGGGTATAAATTAATTTGCCAAGAGCTATTAGAACTTAAAGACCTGAAAGGAAAAATTTAAATTGGTAACAATAAAATACAAAGGAAGACTGGGCAACAACTTGATACAGTATGCTGCAGGTTATATTCTCGCAAAACGAACCGGGCTAGCCTTAGATGTAAACCTTAGTCGAAAATATCGAGACCCTGGTAATGATGTTCAAATTTTCACAGATTTTGGTAGCGTTTTTAAAATTCAACCGCCAACGGGAAACTTCCATACAAACATAATAGAGTTAAATGATTCCAATTACTACAAACATTTAAATAACCCAAAAACGGATACGGGTTACGAGTTAAATGGTTTTTTCCAAGATGGCAGATTACTTTGTGACTATAGAGACGAGATACTAGATCTATATCAGTATGAAAGGGATCCTGTAAAAAATATATCCAAAGATGATGCTTTTATTGCTTGTAGGTTTGGGGATTGTTTAAAATTACCCCTTACATATTGCTCAATAGAATATATCGAGGGTCAACTAAAAAACAACCGACATAACTACAAAAATGTACATTTAACATCAGACAGCTTAGACTACCCTCCGCTTGTCGAATTAATGGAAAAATACAATATTATTCCTTATAACAACAATCCATTGGGCACTATTTTATTTGCTCAAAATTTTAATAATTTAATATTGTCAGCAGGGAGCTTTAATTACTGGATGGCATATTTAAGTGCAGCTTATAATATAACGGTTTACGGTAAAGTTACAAAAGATTCGTTGCAACGAAAAAATGCATGGGATTATAACAAAAATGTCAAATTTAGTCTATAAGCTCACACATCGAGGACTTTGTTCTTTATTGAATAGTGTTCTTGGTTTATGTGAAGAACAATTGCTTGGCAATAAACAAACTATATACATAAACTCAAGCAACATTTCTTATTTTAAAAATGTTTGCTTTTTTGATGTATTTAAAAATAATGAGATTATCATTAATTCAGTCACTGGAGACGAGACTCCTATCAGCAACAAACATGCTAGAAAATTTAAACTTTCAAAAAAATCCTACAAGAATCTTTTAGACAATAATACCATAGAACAGATGGAACAAATTTTTAAAAATGATTAATCACGAATACAAATATTTATTTTTACACATATGAAAATATTACAGCAATACTTAAATAAAAATTATCAACATATCTCCGGGAGAAAGAATCAATTCTCAAATCACCCTAATCCATTATGGACAAAAATTAACGTTCCTCAGTCAACAGCCAATTTATTTACTGCAGTTGATGTTCTAGAAAATCTCAACATTAAATACTCTGTTGTATTCGGTACTTTGTTAGGAATTTACAGAGATGGTGAATTAATTGAGCATGATACAGACAGCGATTTAGCTGTGTGGGCTCAAGACCAAAATAAAATGATTAAATTAGTCAAAGACTTAGAGGATGAACAATTAATATTAACAAGGTTTGATGGTAAGATTTTGTCATTCACTCGTGGAGGTGATTATATAGATTTATATCTGTATAGAGCAAAAGAAAACAGCTCAAATGTATTGCATTGCATCCCAAAGTTCGGAACCTTAACAACAAAGGATTTTGATAATAGTAATACAATCGCCTTTCATAACAGAAATTTAACTTGCGTAAACGATCCAGAAAAATACTTCCAAAAGCTTTATGGCAGAGACTGGAAAACTCCAATTAAAAATAAACATGCAAACATTAATCACGGAAATAAATAATTATGGATAAACAATATTGGAATAAATTTTACAAAAAACACTCAGACAAAAAAGACATATCTGCTTGCAGTACATTTGCGAGTTTTTGCTGCGAAAAATATTTCACAAAAAGACTTTCAATAGTGGATCTAGGCTGCGGAAACGCGCGCGACTCTCTTTATTTTGCTAGGCAAGGTCACGATGTGCTGGCTGTGGATCAATCTCTAGAGTTATGTGTTACAGAAAACAATACTCACCAAAACTTACAGTATCTAAATGACGATTTCATCAATCCTTCGCATCATCAAGAAGGCTTAGAAACAACTGAATATCATCCAGACTTATTGCCTGTGGATGTGTTTTACTCTCGATTCACCATCCACTCCATAACCGAAAGAGGCCAAGAACATTTGCTAAATAAAGTTTATGCATGTCTAAGAGAAAAAGGTTTATTTTGCATTGAAGTTCGCACCACCAAAGATCCAAAATTCGGAATAGGTAAACATATCTGCGACACAACATATTTTAACGATGGACACAACCGCAGATTTATAGATTCACATGAGTTTTTAAATAAGATATTATCTTTAGGCTTTAAACTGTGTTACTTCAACGAACAAGACAACTTGTCGATACATAAAGACGACAATCCTGTGTTGATGAGAATTATTTTGGAAAAATGAAAATCACTTTATTAGGCAATTGCCAAACTATGGCATTGACATTTTATTTGCAGCAATTAAATAAAGATTTTGATGTTCAATGGATTCAATTGCATGGAGAATTAGGAAAGAAAATAGCATCAGAAGCAAATCACTGGGGCAAAAAGATAACGAAAATAAGTTCTATAGAAACTGGCATAGACAGGTTACAACAGTCAGATTATGTAATATTTCAACATTTAAGACTCAACACTAGCCCTCATTACAATTTTAAACAACTCAAAAAACATGTCACCAAAGGAAAATTAATATCAATTAGTAGCTTTTACTATGATCCAGACACTCAGCAAGGTTTATTCGGTATGATTAATCGAGCTAAAAAAGAAAATATTGATATTCCTGCTCATAAAATCATAGAAAAACATGGTTCTAAAATTAAAATCCACAAACAGAACCACCCGCGGGTTTTTTATTTTCTAGAACTTGTGCGTGAAATTTGTGCAAAAACAGGCTGGAATTATTATTCCGACGAACAATACAATCAATATTTAAAAGAAGGGTATCCTTTTGGTTAAGTGTATATATTAGCATGAGCGAATACAAACCAAAACCATTTACCAAAAAAATTGCCGAGCAAATGCGCGAAGAAATGAATCTGCCATTTGATGAAAAAAGAACACTATGCAATGTATTAAAACAGGCCTATCGTTGCAGTAAAGAAGAAAGCTATAACCTTGAAGCCGTGCGAGCACTATTACTAGAATCCTTATGGATGGGCCAGCGTATGCATGCGAAATTGTACGACGATCAACAGCAACAATTTAAAGACGAACATATTGACCAAGACGAAGATGAAGATCCATTTGCGGTAGATTGGAGCAATCTCGATGGACGAAATGTCGCACAAGGAAACTGGGATTAAATTATCAAATATTGATCTATGCGTTATTGATGGTTCGCTATCTTTAGATAGGTTAAATCTTCTAGTTAAAATAGCTGCCCATTGTTGTAGCTCTATTATCTTTAATAGTGTTAAAATTTTTTCGGGCTGTCTTCACATTCATCCATTTAAAAATTCACTAAATTTCGAGTATATACCCATATCAATACATTCTATTGGTGCATACAGCAATTTCATTATAAAAGATCTGTATCAATATATTACCGCAGAATATTGTTTGATTTTTCAGCACGACGGCTTTATTATAAATTCAAATGCTTGGTCTAATGATTTTTTACGATATGATTATGTTGGTGCGGTTTTTCCTCAAGCTAACTGGAGTCAAGTCAATCGCGTGGGTAATGGTGGATTTAGCTTGAGGAGTAAAAAGTTTATGGAATATTGCTCTACATTACATTATCCTGGCTTGGTAAACGAAGATAAATTCCTTTGCGTGGATCATTATGAAGACATTACTTCCCAAGGATTAAAGTTCGCTCCACCTTCTTTAGCTGCACATTTTTCAATTGAAGAAGAAACAGAATATAATTATAGCAACACATCTTCTTTTGGTTTTCATGGTAGTATTCGCAGACCTCATCTTTACGAACGGACATTGCATTACATTAACAACATACAGTGAACATTCAATCATTCATATTTAATTGGCGCAATCAATTTTCATCTACTCTTGCAATTGAGAAACAATTAAACAAAATTCTCAATCAAGTTAATGTAATTAACAGCGACGATAATTATTCTGATTCTAATTGGGTTAATATTGGAGAAGATTCTTATTTTACGGCACAGCTCCTAAAAGCTATTGAATTGCATGATGGGGAAAGTATATTTTTTCACGTTCAAGGTGACACTAGCTATACAAATTGGGCGCAATTAATTCAAGATGCGACATATTATATAAATGAGTACAATGCAGGAATATATTATCCTCGCGTTTTAAATACAGAATGGGATGATCAGCAACTATCCTTGATACAAGAAGCTTGCCCAGAACACAAAAATATAAAATTAATATCCTGCGGAGATGAAACGGTTTGGTTTATAAGACCAGAAATCATAAATTACTTTAAGGATAATAATTTACAAAATTGTTTTTTACATAATAAATATGGTTGGTGTTGGGATGTTATGTTTTGCGCGATTTCTTATGTACTCAAAATGCCAGTAATTAGAGATTATAATCATGTTATTAATCATGATATGCATACGAATTACGACACAACGCAAGCTAAACTTGAATATGATCTAACAAAAGATCTTCTACCCCCGCATATAGCAGAGTTTATTGAAATTACTTCAGATCCTTCGCAAAACAACAAAATACTTAATTACTTAGATATTTAAAACCGAGTATTTCGCAGATTGCTATTTTTTCGCTTTTTGACATATTTTTGTATTTATTTTGCGCCCATTCATTTATACGCATTTCTCTTTTTTGCGGACTTCCGTTTGTCCATTCCATAGTTAAAGAGTTGGATATACTTTCAACCAAATAATTTATTATTTTTTTACCAATAATATTATTATATATTTGAATTCTTTCTTTTGTTGTTAAATGTTCGTAGCGCAATTGAGACTCTATCTTGCAAGTCATTTTACGACGAACAACAAACTCGTCATGCGAGTTTACCATACATTCTTGATACAAATAATCAAGCACCATTTGACGCTCTTTTCCTTTTAGCATGATAATATATACACTTTTTACTTGACAATTTTAAGATTTTCATATAAAATGAAGCTTAATCATTCGGTGCAATTTCGCTCCGAGTTTAAAATAATATATATGAAACAAAATAATACAACATACGTAATAGACTGCGGTAAAAATACATCCACGATGTATAATGGCAAAAAATATGAATCATTAACACATGAAGAGGTTCTAGATCTTCCTAGTAAGTTGAATGCTGGAGATGTAATCGTTACAGAATATTCCCACATGGGAGTACCAAGAACTCAAAGATCATTATCGCAACCTTTTACTGCGACCCAATTACTGAATTGGTACGAAGAACTTAAAAACAGAGGTATAACATTAAAATTATTTCCTCAAAAAAGTACGCCAAGTGCCATCAATTATTCTGCGAAGGAAATTATTGAAGCTAGAAATCTTGATCCCGAAAAGTTTTATAAAACAGAAGATTTGAAATCTGATGAAACAGACCCAATGGCGATTTATAATTACATGAGAGAAAAGAAGAATATATCCCTAATGGATCCGCCTTCCAATTTTGAACCTTCTGATACTAGAAAAGAAGGCTGGAAAAGAAAAAGTCAATGCACAGAACTCTGTAATCAGGCTAGATCATTTCACTATATAGATGATAATTCTAATTGGATACGCGAAAAAGCCAAGCAAATCGCAGATAATCTTTCAAACGAAGCCAAAGATTGCTTTGGTTTGATGGTAAATATAGATGGACTAGGGGAGAAAACAAAAGACAATATACGCGAACAACTAGGTATAGACCCAAATAACCTAGACGATCTTGAAAGATGTTGCGAGAGAGGGTTATTGTCTTCAATTAGAGGTATCAGCAAGAATAAGGAAGAAAAATTCTTAACTTGTATACGCAATAAAGACATAAAAGAAAAAGATATAGTTATGCCCGCGATTTATGCCGTGCTATCTACTCTAAGAGGAAGGGTTTTAGATGACGACGGAGAACTATCCTCTGAATTATATTTTAGGGAATCAACAGGGGAACTTCCAGGTTGGTATTTTGTTAAAAGATATATTCTTTCTTTTAGCCCGTTTCACTTGAAGGGTGGAACTGCTAGAAGTAATATATTTCATCACAGCGTCAAAAACTGGATTAAGAGAAAAGCTGAAGCCGAAGGGGTCAACCTCAAAGGAAAGCAGAGGGGTCAATTTACGGCGGAAGAAGATGAAGTATTTCTTAGATACAGAAGAATATACATGAAATCTGTTAAAGAATTATTTGTTGCAATTAAAAATATTTTACAATCTTAAATTTTAAAAATCTATAAAGTTTACATTGTCATTTTGTTTAATCAAAGTTTATCCCATCATTTTATAGATTTTACATTTTAAAACACATTCAAAGTTTAGTGCATCATTATATTAAATTATAGTTTACAGTGTTATTTTGTTTGTGTTTAATTTTACAACGATGTTGTCGAAGTTTAATCGGTCACTGCATTTGTTTGCAGTTTAGAGCCTCATTTCGGCAACATCTATTTTTTTCAATAAAGTGTCATTGTAGTTTAGCGAGTCATTATATTCATTTATAGTTTACCTCTTTATTACATTGACACTTTTTTCTTTACAAATACAAAAATCTATGTTAATATAAAATCATGTTTGACAATGGTATAGCAAATGAATTTGAAGAAGCTCATCAAAAAGGATTGAATCGCGGATTTGATCTTGGATGGAGCTATAAAGGTCAGTTTGATCGATCAATTATTCGTGGATACTTGGAGCAATTAGAAAAACAACATAAGAAAATTTCTGATCCAGAAGCAAAATTAAGAATACTATCTCAAAAAGATATATTGCGTCAAGCTTTAAAAGAAATGGAAAATCATCCCTGCAACAGAGAAAATATATACAAATGAATAATTATACATTAGATATTTCACAAGAAGAGTGCATAGAAATTTATACGCGAGAATTAACATTAGAATGGGTTAAAAAACATCACCCCGAAGTAATAGAAGAAATCAAAAACAAAGTAACACAAGAATTAAACAATGAATTATAAAATATTTAGTTTATTAATAATTTTATTATTATTCTGCCAAAGCGATTCTCAGAAAATAGAAGAGCCTCAAGAAATTAGTACCGCAGGATTCGTTAAGATTCCTCCTCCATTTTTGCGGAATGCAAATGAAATACAGATTAATTCCATGCCTTCTCCTTTTAATTTTAACGGAAGATTTCCTTTTGTAATTTGGTTAAACGGCAGGCAAATACCCGCAGATTCTGCTCAAATTAAAAAAATTAAAGAAATACTCAACCTCCAAGAAGTGGATTCAAGTCAAATCGCGGAAATTCATAGTGGAAGGGGTTGGCTTAGACCAAGAAACTTAGAATAAGTGTATATATTGATTCAACTCAATATTGCACATGAAAGAAAAACAACTTCAATTTGAAATAATTAAACGAGACAAACAAATTCAAGATTTGTATGTATTAATTGACACTCTTCAGACAAACTTAAGATCAGCATCTAATTTATTAGACGAAGAAAATAAAGACAAAATAGTAAATGTACAAAGCTTCAAGTGGTGCATGAATTGGAAAGCGGGAGACGAAAAATTATAAATATAAAATCAAAAGATATAGTATATTCTGAACATGGATATGATGAATGTTTTGAATACAAAGATGGAAGCTGTCGCGTTCCCGATGGAGAGGCTGTTGGTTATTTAACCAAAGCTTTTCCTGATGATTTAAAAGCCTCTAAATTAGTTTTATTTGATGATGTGGTTTATAGCTCATACGACCACGACTATTGGGACAATTACGAACTTGAACATGATGTTGACAGAATTGTGATTGGATAATATAATATTTAAACGCCACCTTAGCTCAGTTTTGGTAGAGCACCTCACTTGTAATGAGGATGTCGTCGGTTCGATCCCGACAGGTGGCTCCATTTTTCTTGACTTTGCCAACATAATGTGTTATCATTTATTCATGAGTAAAAAATCAGATCCATTTTATGACGAAGAAATTGATAAAACTTGCCCAATCACGAACAAACAAGTAATCGATGATTGCCACATCACCATTGAATTTGGATATGGTAGCGATTTAGATTTAACAACTTATAGCTTCTCTCCTGTCCACGATGACATTGGAAAAAAAGTCTTAAAATATATTCAAACATTGATGCCCCAAGGTCATTCTGTTGATGAATTTGGCACGAATGCAATGGATGAATATTTCAGCAAAGAATGGTCTGACGAAGACAAAAAGAATCACGGATTAGAATAATGAGACCTTGGAGAGATTGTAATCGATTAGGCAAGCTTTGTATTGTTTGTTGTTGTTTGAATATATTTTTCGCTTTTTCAATGGCGATGAAAGGAGAATCAATCGCGATACTCAACGGTATTTCCGCGTTTGCTTGTGGAGTTGGTTCATTTTCTAGAAAATGTAAAAACGATGACTAAAAAATACAACGCAAATACATTATTTCGCGGACATAGTATATTAAATGGCTTAATTAAGGATTTATTATCTTACTTTCAATCTGCAATATGGACAGAAGAAGACGAAATTAAAAAACAAAAAATATTTAAAGATATAATAATTGAAGGAAAATGCTGGTATTGTGGGGTCGGCGAGTTTCGTGACATGGATCACTTTATTCCCACCAATGGAAGACTTTTTAACCCTCCGATGTTTGGATTAGAACACGACGGAAACCTTATTCCAAGTTGTAAAAGTTGTAATGCAAATAAAAGCAATAAGCATCCAATGACATGGCTTAATCGCGGAATCGTAACAAAAGGTAAGGAATTTACATTTCCCGCCGAACGGATAAAGACATTTCAATTGTTTTTTGACACTTTTCGCGAGAAATTAATTGCAGACAAGACACTTACAGACATTATAGTTAATCAAGCTATACCAAAATGCGAAACCTCAACAAAAGAGCTCGCTGATTTTGAAAATTGGATTGAACTTTAGTGTAAACCACTGCAATGAAAAATTATAGTTATGTCAGGTATATATACAGATAAAGAAAAATTAAATCGCACACTTGAAAAAGTTTGCAGTATTTTAAATGAAAACAATATAAATGATTGGTTTATATTCTTCGGAACATTATTAGGCATTGTTCGAGAAGATAGCTGTATAGAAGGAGATGATGATTTAGATATTATGATCAATTGTGATTATCAAAAATTACGTTCAATTTTTGAGAAAGAAGGTTTTATTTTTACCTCGAAATATAGAATTAAAAACCCAGATACAATTTTAAAAACAGAGCCGTGTGACAAGTACGGATCTATTGATTTTTATATGTGTAATGTAAACGAATCTGGAGATTTTTATACACCTTGGCACAGAGTTAAGGCGAGTGAATCTAAACCTTTCATAACCAAAGAATGGCGGTCGATTATTTTAAATCTTCCAAATGGTTATTTGCAAAAAATAATCTCTATGTATGGTAAAGATTGGGAAATTCCTCAAAGCAAGAGTTGCGAAATGGGGCTTGATGTTTAAAAAATGGACAAACAATACTTTTAGGATTCAAACTTAAATATTTTAATGAACAAGACAATTTATCTGTATATAAAGATGACAACCCTGTATTAATGAGAATAATTTTAGAAAAATGAAGAAGTATGATGAATTTGTATCTTTAGGCTCAAGCTGTTGCCCAGCTTTATCCATGAGGGAGTTAAACATTAAGACACAAACTTATCCATTTGATTGGGTAAGGTCTAACAACAAAATTATATATGATATCTTACTAAATGGTAAAAAAAACTTTTTGCGGTTTGACAGTATTGATGAGTCTTTTTTTATGAATGAAATGTACTCATCGCTTTATGAGAATGAAAAAAGAAAGCACAACAATTCCATCAATACTTACGGGCAACATTTCACACATTATACAAATTTATCTGTACAGCAAATTCAAGATAAATTTAATAGATACATGGACCGCTTTTTTAGTTTATTTGAATCGGGCAAAAAAGTTTTATTTATTCAAAGTCACGAGGATTATATACTTCATGAGAAATCAAGAAACAGACAGAATGAGTTTTATCAATATCTTATAAAAATAAATGATATAATAAATGAAAAATACCCAAATTTTAATTTCGATATTCTGAATATAGAAATACAAAATCCTTTTAAAGATTATAAAAATATAATAAATTCAAGTATTGACTACAATAATGCTTATTCAAAAAACTGGGAAAACCACAGCAAAATAGTTACTGGATACAGAAGCTCGATAACACAAGCTTGTAAACTTTACCTATTTTAATGAATAAGACAATTTGTCTGTATATAAAGATGACAACCCCGTGTTGATGAGAATAATTTTACAGAAATAATATGTACATAATATTAGGAAAAAACGGATACATAGCAGAGGCTATTACAAAAGAATTAATTTCACGCGATTTACCTCATGTTGCACTATCTCGCACAGATGTAAATTATACAAACAAATGTGATTTTGATCTTTATGTGTTAAATAATTTTCATCGCAATATTTTAGAGGGCGAAGACATTGTTGTTGTTAATTGCGCAGGATATGTCGGCAAACCAAATGTTGATGCTTGTGAATTGGCGAAAGCAGACTGCATCGAAGGTAATGTATTGTTTCCCGCGATGTTGTCGCAACTTTGTGCAGATCGCGGCTATCAATATGTTCACATCAGTTCGGGGTGCATTTATGGTGGATATGAAAAGCACTTCACCGAAGAAGATGCTCCTAATTTTGATTTTCAGAATGGCAGTTTTTATAGTGGCACAAAAGCTCTCGCCGAAAAAGTTGTGATTCAAAACAATCCAAGCAGTTACATCTTTCGATTACGCATTCCATTTGATGAATATAGTTGTCCGCGAAATTACTTGACAAAATTGCTGACCTATGATACTCTATTAGATGCTGAGAATTCGTTGAGTCATCGCGGAGACTTCGCAAAATATTCAATACAATTAATAGAGCAAAACGTTCCCAAAGGAATATACAATATCACAAATAAAGGAAGCGCAACTACAAAAGATGTCGTCGAGCTAATCAAAAAATATAATTTATCAAATAAAGATTTCAAGTTCTTTGATAATTTAGAATCTTTTGGTGAAGAAATCGTAGCTCCAAGATCAAATTGCATCCTTGATACAGCAAAAATAG